>Ga0208789_1000396_pt1 | contig 43023 bp, 35 predicted proteins | sample Methanotroph_Enr_FD_187368 | JGI IMG/M metagenome (GOLD analysis project Ga0208789, IMG submission 187368) | Enriched soil microbial communities from Old Woman Creek wetland in Ohio, USA - Methanotroph_Enrichment_5 (SPAdes) (version 2) | ecosystem: Environmental > Terrestrial > Soil > Wetlands...
AAGACCATTGATTGGCGGAGAATTGAACAGGGACCAGAACTCGATAATGAAGAGGTGGAGCGTAAGAAACTTTACCGTAATCAGTATGATAATGATGACGAACAACGAAAAACGCTTTATAAAAACAAGTAAAACCTAAATACTAAACCATGACTCATTAGTGCGTTGAATGAAAGCTAAACTTATGATTGATATATGCAAAACAAGAAATTTTATCCTTGGTTAGTGGTTGGTTTGTTGTGGGTAGTAGCTACACTCAATTACCTCGACAGGCAAATGCTTTCGACCATGAAACCTTCGATGATGAAGGACATTGCCGAATTGGCCAAAGCCGAGAACTTTGGTCGTTTAATGGCGGTTTTCCTTTGGATTTATGCGTTTATGAGCCCCGTTTCGGGCATTATTGCCGATCGGCTTAACCGGAAATGGATGATTGTTGGAAGTTTGTTTGTCTGGTCGGGAGTTACCCTTGCGATGGGCTATGCTACCACTTTCAATCAATTGTATGTTCTTCGCGCAGTTATGGGGGTAAGCGAAGCTTTTTACATGCCTGCAGGGTTGGCCTTAATTGCTGATTACCATCAGGGCAAAACCCGTTCAATTGCCATTGGAATTCATTTATCGGGTGTTTATCTTGGTCAGGCATTTGGCGGTTTTGGAGCTACAATTGCCAGCGCTTCGTCCTGGCAATGGACTTTCCATGCATTCGGATTTCTTGGCGTTGCTTACAGTTTAGTCTTAATGCTTTTGCTGAAAGAAAAGAAAGGATACGATGTTGATGCCGTTTATGCATCGTCAATTTCTGGCATCAATTTTAAACAGTCGTGGAAAGGACTTGGGATTCTTTTTACCAATATTGCTTTCTGGGTTATTTTGTTCAATTTCTCGGCACCAAGTTTTCCGGGTTGGGCAGTTAAAAACTGGTTGCCAACGTTGTTCTCCGATGCGCTACATCTGGATATGGCCAAAGCAGGTCCAATAGCTACAGTTACAACGGCTTTCTCGTCGCTGGTCGGTGTTTTATTAGGTGGTTATTTGTCGGACCGATGGGTTATGAAAAACCTGAAAGGACGAATTTATACTGGAATTGTTGGTATGGTACTAACGATTCCTGCATTGTTTATGCTCGGTTATGGAAACAGTGCTGAATTGATTTTGCTGGGTGGTGTATTCTTTGGTTTGGGTTTTGGAATGTTCGATGTAAACAATATGCCGATCCTTTGTCAGTTTGTTTCGCCACGCTACCGTGCAACTGGTTACGGATTAATGAATTTGGTTGGAATATCGGCAGGGGCTTTAATTACCGGACTTTTGGGTAAATCGGCCGATGCCGGAAACATGCGCGACGATTTTGCCATGCTTTCAGTAGCTGTAATTGCTGCTATTGTTCTGAATCTGTTGGTACTGAAACCTAAAACAATCAATAAAACTGAAGAATCAGGTTTTGTGATTCCTTAATTGATTTGATGATTGGCCACGTCTGATTTTTTAACTAATTAGTTTCTTATGGGTTAGGTAATAAGCGCAATTAAATGTTGCATTTAAACTGTTCTTAAATTATCATTAACTCCATCGCATCATTCGGCCTGGACTTCGATTTTCGGCTGTTATCAAGTTTGGTTAATTTGTGTTTAATGCTTTGGGGTACACTGTTTTGAACTTGTAAAAGTGTCAAAGCATTTCTGATTTATTTTGCAGATGGGTAATCAGCCCTTATTTCTATTGCCAAAATATCATTAGTTATATCGTAGCCAGTGGAATTTAGCAGTTTTTCTTTCTCAAATATATTTAAGCATTGGGTCAGGTGAGGTGGATAAAATTGTAGCTGTATTTTTTTTCTGTCACACTTGAAATATTCATCTTCAAGATAGCTTAAAACTTGTTGCTATGTTGTTATGATAATCATAGCGTTTGTTTCTTGTTGTTTAAAGCGCTTGTCGATGTTTCTTTGATTTCTTTTAATTAAATATTAACATTTTTGTGATTAAATATTAACATTTATCAAATGCATTAACTGTTTATTTAAAATGTTTAGGTTAATATATGATGTAATGCGAATAATATTCCACAAGCTTTACCCTTTTTTATTTATAAAATTTGTTTGGTCGAATAGTCGTGTAACAAACTTTCTTCGAGAAGAATGAACTAGCATATATTCTATAAATTAATAATTCAACAATTTGTCTATGAAAAAGAAAGTCTTACAAATGCTCCTTCTGGGAATGTTCGCTTTTTTAACAAGCGCCACATTTGCCCAATTTAAAGTGAGTGGTGTTGTAAAAAGCTCTGAAGAAGAAGCTCTTCCTGGGGTTGCTGTGGTTGTAAAAGGCACATCAATGGGTGTCGTTACAGATATCGATGGAAAGTACAACATTTCAGCGCCAAGTGCGCAATCAACTCTTATTTTTTCTTTTGTTGGCATGCAGAGTCAGGAAATTGCAGTGAACGGGAAACCTGTAATCAATGTTACTTTGTCATCAGTAAGTATTGGAGTCGAAGAAGTGGTGGTCACTGCTTTGGGTATTACAAAAGAAAAAAAGTCATTGGCCTATTCAGTCGGAGAAGTGAATTCTGATGATTTGGTTAAAGCTGGAAATACCAATGTGATGAAAGCTCTGGATGGTAAGGTGAGCGGTATAAACCTGACTAGCCTTAGCAGTGATCCTACCTCATCCGTGCTGATGAATATTCGTGGAACTACTGAAATGCCAACAACAACTACTACTAATGGAGTTGCAGGAACAGATGTGTCAAGGAAAGGACAACCGCTATATGTAATAGATGGAATTCCGGTGGGAAGACAAACTTTTACGGCTAAAGACGGTGTTGACTTTGGTAATATTCTGTCACAGTTAAGTCCTGACGATATTGAGAATGTTACCGTACTCAAAGGGGGCAGTGCTGGTGCCTTATATGGTTCTGAAGGTGGTAACGGGGTTATCATGATTACTACCAAATCAGGAAAAGGAGGTAAAAAGGGTATTGGGGTAAATGTGACGAGTTCTTACACCGTTGAACAACCTTATCGGTTTATCAATGAACAAACTGAATATGGTCAGGGAGAACGCGCTTTCGAATGGCAATACGACAATACCGACACCTGGGGTCCAAAACTCGACGGATCTTATACCGGCAGGTTCTGGAATGTTAAAACTCAGGCTTGGGAAGAAGGACCAATGTACTCGTCTAACGAGAACAGGATGAAGGCTTATCTTCAGAATGGAGGTACATTATCTAATAATGTCAGTGTTAGCGGTAATTATGATAAGGGATCATTTCGTGCCTCATTCTCCAACATGGGCAATGATGGGGTAATGCCAAATACGAAAACCAACCAAAATTCAGTATCATTTAGTTCAGAATATAAACTAAACGATAAAATAAGGATTACTGCAAATTCAAATTACATTACCACTTACTCCCCCAATAAGGCCAATGTGGCTGGATCGAATAGTGTGCTAAATGATTTGCTATTCAACTTTCCTTCGAATCTTCAGCCGTTGAGCGAAATGAAGAACTATTGGCTTAACGGTGCAGATGGGATGCTCCAAAATGGCGCTATTATGAAAGATCCTGAATCTAAAGGTGTTGCCCAGAATAATCCATGGTTTTTGACTTACGAGAATGTTCACCGCTTCGCCAGAAATAATTTCTTTGGAAAATTGCAATTGGATTGGCAGTTTAATAAAAACTGGTCGGCTATGTTTCGTTCAGGGATGGAAAGTGTAGTTGAAAACTATGAGTTGAGAAAGTCATGGGGCGGCAAGAGCGATCCTTATGGACAATTCAACCCAACTCAGAATAACTCGACCAGTTTCAATTCCGATGCTATTTTGAATTATAATAATACGTTTGGAAAATTCTCATTAAATGTTTCCGGAGGGTTAAATTATAACTATGACAGGAATTACAGTTCAGATGTAAATGCCGGAGACCTTGCAGTTCCCGGGTTGTTCAGGCTAAGCAATGCAAAAGCTGGCACATTGTCGCTTGGCGATCTTGGCGATGGAATTTATGGGTATCGTTGGATAACAAATCGTACATATAGCGTTTATAGCACTGCCAGTTTGAGCTATGAAAATACATTTTTTGTTGATGTTACTGGTCGTAATGACTGGAAAGGAATTCTGGACGAAGAGAAAATCAATTATTTCTATCCTTCAGTTTCTGCAAGCTGGATTGTTTCTCAATCATTTAAAATGCCAAAATCTATCGATTTGTTAAAATTCCGTTTGGGATGGGCCGATGTAGGTAATGGTTTGACCAGAAGAAGAAATGTTGACACTTATTCTTTTGAGTCTTCGGATTGGAATTCTTCGGTAAAGACAGCGAATATTTCGTCGTCATTGGTCGATCCAAACATTAAACCGACTCATTCCATTACAAAAGAAGGCGGTGTTGACTTGTGGATGTTCAACAAACATGTCATTTTTGATTTTACTTATTTTATTAAAGATCAGATTGACCAGATTGATAATATCCCAACGGTAAAAGGTACCGGATTTACTGGTATGTTAACCAATATTGGAGATGTCCGGAACAAAGGTTTTGAGTGGGGACTAACAGTTATTCCTGTCAGATCGAAAGATTGGACGTGGGAAGTTGCGGCAAGCTTTACGCATTACAAGGCAAAAATCACCAGACTATCAGACAGTTTTGCTCCTAATGGTTATGTATTTGCTGACTATGATGGTAAAACCAAAGTGAAAATTGCTAAAGGAGAAGAAATTGGTAATATATATGAACAAAACCCAATCCTAAAAGTGAAAACGGGCAAATATGCCGGAATGTATCTTTTGGATGGTGAAGCTGGTGAATTCCAGACATCTGGAAATGCTGAAGATCGCGAGAAATTGGGAAACTTCAATCCTGATTATATCTTGGGTCTAAATACCACAATCAGATACAAGCAATTCTCTTTAAATCTGGTAGGTAGTTTGCGTTCTGGTGGTAAGTATGTATCGGTTAATCAGCAGTACATGGATGGAAACGGTCGGTCTATTGCCAGTCTTGGTTCAGGTGACAACAACCCGTTATGGAAGGGTGGGCGTGATGCTGCCCATGGCGGTTTGCCTTGGCCTGCTGCAGGTTCAAGCTCTTACGATGCTATCAATGCCAATAACGATGCTCAGCGCGCTGATTTTAGTGATGCCGGTTATGCCAAGGGCGTATTTGTTAACCCGAATTTTACAGGTGATACTCCAACCGATGCTGACTATATTGTTAATGGCGCTGACCCAAATAATACCTTCTACCAGTTTGCATACAACAGTTTTGGCGATTGTATCTGGAGTTTTGCATCTACCCGAACTTTCGATGCTACTAACTTTAAATTGAGGGAGGTTTCGCTTACTTATACGATACCAAGCTCTGCCATACAAAAATACTTATTGAATAGTGCGTACATTTCATTGGTTGGTCGTAATGTTTTGCAATGGAATGCCAACGGCCGAAACGAAGATCCGGAATCAGCTTTCTCTGGTGTAGGTACAAATCAGGGAATTTTAAGGGCAACCTTACCCAATATCCGTTCGATTGGATTCAAGCTGGGATTTAGTTTTTAATGTTTTTCACCTATTTAAAATTGACAATTATGAAACCGTATTTGACTAAGATATTTGTTTTATTCTTTATCCTGTCGTTTGTGTCATCATGTAGCAAAGATTCTCTGCGTGAAAACGATACATTGCAAGAGAAAGATGCTGTGGAATCTTTAAACGACCCATTTCTACTATCGTCTATTATTAAAAAAACTACTTTGTTTTATTCCGTGCAAGGTTATTCCGAAAGTGTATTGCCCGGTGCAGTTCAGTATATGGAACGTAACTATCAAGGGGGCGATAATTTTTACAGTGCTTTTAAATCGCCAGTTACCAAGATGTATGATGCCATGGATATCATTAAATTCATTGATGCTTCCATTACATTGGCACAAGGTCGTAACTCAAAAACACACGAAGGTATTTTTACCATTTTTAGGGTATTGCTGTTTTCGTATATGACTGATTATTATGGTGATGTATATTACTCGGAAGCGCTTAAGGGACGTGATGGTATTTTATATCCGAAATATGACAAGCAGACCGATATTTACAAGGGTTTGCTGACTGAGCTTACGAATGCCGCTAACCTGATTTCAACAGGAACTGAGTCGATTTCTTCAACTTACGACCTGATGTATGCCGGTGACAAAGCCAAATGGTTGAAATTTGCCAATTCAGTTAAACTTCGTTTGCTGATGCGTGTTTCGGCCAAATTACAGGATGCAGGAACTCAGATGACTACTATTTCATCTTTAGGATTTAGCAGTACTTCTGATAATGCAGAAATTACTTTTACAGGTACAACCAAAGATAACTCCTGGTCTGGAGGTTCTCTCTACTGGCCTTCATCTGACGAGTTTGATAGAAGAAGGCCTTGCAAGACCTTGGTGGACATCTTGACAACATTTAATGATCCACGCCTTCAGATTTGGTGTGCACCGGTTGAAAAGCCATGGACGACCGATCCGACTAAAAATGGTATTACTTTCACAACTACTGATCCGAATGGATTTACATATTCTTCAACCTGGGAATATGTTGATTTAACGAATTCGGAAATCGCTACTCAGGCAACAAATATTCTCGACAAGGATAAAGTATATGTTGGCTTTGTAGCGGGTATGCCTGGCGACTGGAAAAATGGAAACGGTCATTACAATACCGCAGCCGGTGGTTCAACCGGAAACTTCAAGGTTTCCAGATTTTCAACATTATTCAGGCAAAATTCGCATGCTTTATTGCAGGCAACAATTATGAATAGCGACGAAGTGCAGTTTATTCTTGCCGAAGCTGTTGTTAAAGGATTAATTTCTGGTGATGCTGATACCTATTACCGTGCGGGCATTACTCAATCGATGAAGCGTTGGGGAGTAAAAGATGCTGATATCACAACTTATCTGGCTCAGTCAGCTATTGCACTTCCTTCGGATAAAGCCGGGAAACTCGAAAAAATAGCAACTCAGAAATGGTTGGCTTTATTTACCGTTTCGTCTGAAGCGTATCTCGATTTACGCCGAACTAAACTGCCTGATATCTTCAATAATGGTTACCTGAAGAATTATCAGTTCCCCGTGCGTTTCAGATACCCTGGTGATGAATTGGGTCAGAACAAAGATGCCTATGATGCCGGAGTAGCTACCTTATTGCCTGCTGTCGATGATCAATATTCTAAAATGTGGTTATTGCAATAAGAGATATTACCAACTATAGCCTAATTTATCAAAGAGTACCACTTCCCGGTGGTACTCTTTATTATAAGTCAATCAAATCAGAATTAATATTTATCAACTGAAGCATGAACAAACTTAAATCAACATTAATTTTTGTGATTATTCTGCTGGGAAGCGTTACCCTGACAGGCTATTCTCAGTCGAAACAGGTTTATGTCGATAAACCATTTGAACAGGAATACAGTGTAAAATATATAATGGAAGATAATTCAGTTCGTCTTCTGAAAGTTTGTTCAGATCGGAATGGCTATATTCAGGTATTCTCAACGGCTGGGTTGTTACGCCCTCGCGCCGGACAATTGCTATTTCCGGGAACATTGGTTAAAGATATTCAGTATCAGCCAACCTCCGATAAAAAGATTTCATCCTTGGGTGAATATAAATCACAATTGATGTATGTCGACAATAAAGCTGTGTTCAGTAATGCCTGGGCCGGAACTGTTTACTTGCAACATGATTTGCCTGAGGCAAAGTTATTTGTAGCTGGAAAAGACTTCGAATTTTTCGTTTCTGACGGGAAAAACCTCAAATTACTTAAAGATTCTGGTGCAATCTGGGAAGGCAAAAGTCAGGACACAGTTGTCGACTTGAAATACGATGCCGGAACTAATCAGTTTTGGGTATTGGGAAAGCAATCGGTTGCTGTTTTTTCGCCGGCTCAGAAGAAACTGGAGCAGGTAATCAGCAATCCGGAAGTGACCAGCTTTGCGGTTTCGGAGAATAAGCTTATTGTTGGAACAACCAACGGCTACCTCGAATTCAACACCAAAGACCGTAAACAACTTGGTGACATCAAACGCAAATTACCTTGTACCGAAATAACCACGGTGGCCAATGTGGATGGAACCCTTTGGTTCGGTTCAACACATGGAGCTTTTAAACTCCGGAAGGACGGTAAATACGATTATTATTCTTCTGAGCGCTGGATTCCGTCTGAGAAGGTAATAGACATTGACAAAGGGCCTGAAAACTCGGTACTTGTGCTTACTGACAAAGGAATTGGCCAGATTTTTACCCAGCAAATGACCTTGGCTGAAAAAGCTGAATATTTCGAAAAACAGGTTCGCGAACGCCACCTTCGTCATGGATTTAATGCCACTGTTAGCGGAATGGTAAATGGCGACGTTACCACTGGACGCCTGGAAAATTCGGATAACGATGGACTGTGGACTACGATGTACCTGGCTGCCGAAACTTTCCGCTATGCTGTTACCAAATCCGGCGACGCCTTACAGAATGTACGTGAATCGCTGGCCGCTATGGAACGTGAATATACCGTGAATCAAATGAATACCGGTTTCCCGTCGCGCTCGTTCGACCGGCATGGTTACAACAATAACGATAAACCTTGGCGTTCGTCGCCCGATCCGGAATGGGACTGGAAATCGACCACCAGCAGCGACGAAGCCATTGGCCACATCTTTGCTTTTGGTGCCATTGCCGAGTTGGTTCCTTTACCTGAAATCAAAAATAAAGCGGTGATGTTGATCGACACACTAATGTCGCATATCCTGAAAAACAAATATTACCTGATTGACTGGAATGGCCAACCAACCACCTGGGGGCGCTGGAATCCTGAATACGTCAACGTCAGACCTGAGAATGTGGGTGACCGGAAGATTACTTCTTCCAACATCACCGCAATGCTCCAGACAGCATACTATTTCACTAAAAAAGAGAAATATAAAACCGCGGTATTAAGCCTGATGAAAGAGCATGGTTACCTGACTAACCTGATGCGCCCAATGAAGTCGATTGGCATGGCTCCGGCTGATGCCGACGAACTTAGTCGCGAACTTTCGGATGGATGGAACCACTCCGACGATGAGATGTATTTCTGCGGATACTGGGGATTGTACCGCTATGCCCTGAACGATTCCCTGAAAGCCAAATACAAAACAGCCATTATTGATCATTGGGAAATTGAACGTCCGGAAAAGGAAGGGTTATGGAACATTATGACAGCCATTACCGGAAAGCCTGAAATTGACCTGAATGAAGCTATTTGGTACCTTCAGGAATATCCTCTGGATTTGATTAACTGGACTGTAATCAATAGTCAGCGGAAAGACATTGAATTTGTAGCGCCAAACTTCAGGAAACAGACCCTTAAAGAAGTTTTATCGCCAAAAGAATTACCAATTACCCGGCACAATGCTAACCGTTTCCAACTGGATGAAAACAATCAGGGAACTTCTGAAAATAGTGCAGGCGATATTTGGTTGCTGCCATACTGGCTGGGGCGATATCTGGGAGTTATTGCTGAACCGATGGCAAAAAAATAAGTACGTTACTTTAATTAGGGTTAAAGTTTATGGACAAGGCGTACTTACGACCACAAGTTTTTAGTACGCCTTTAATTTTAAATTTTATGAAGACACTTCGATATTTCTGTTTTATTTTGATTGTTCCGGCGTTGCTGGTAGTTTCGTGTTCGCATCGCGCGAGGACTGTTAAAGAGGTAATGGACCATGCGATCGCCAAATTGTATCAAACCAAAGATTTTGCCCAATTATCAAATTTGGATTACAATCAGGTTATGGCCTTGTTTTCGAAGGATGAAAAGGAGGCGCTCGCCACCCAACACTGGAGTTTTGATGTGAATCAACCGGTTATGGTTTCGGTGATGAGAAGTGCGAAGCAGACGGTTGTGCCTTTCTGGTTGACTGAAAAAGGATTTCATAAGACGAACCTGACCATGAAAAATGAACAAACAGTCTATGAAGTTTGGCAAAAATCGTTCGATGCCGGACATGTTGGACTGGGGGTTGATGGTTTTGATCAGGAATTAGGCATGCACTATTTTGTTTCGGTAGCTCATTTGAATGGCGAAGATCAGCTTACGATCAGTAATTTCTTTCCGAAAAATCAATTTGTAGGTGTGCTTGATAATGGAGCTTTTACGTATCACGATTGGGATGAACTGGTGCTGACTGAAGTGCCCGACGAAATGAAAGGACAAAAACTTTTGACAACAACACGTGGCCGGACTGCTGATTCGCATTTGATTGATGCTTTCCGGTCAACAAAGTATCCATCGTCGGCTATTCCCGATCAGGTTCATTTAAGCTGGAGTTCCGATCCGTCAACGAGTATGGATATTCAATGGAGAACAGATACCACGGTGTCGTCCGGCGAACTCAACTATCGCGAAAAAGGCGTCAGGGAAGAACAAACGATTAAGGCAGACCGGATTAGGCTGGAAGATCGTATGTTGGCAAATGACAGGTACATCAACCATTTTTCGGCTCAATTATACAATTTACAACCCGGAACTACTTATGAATATGTGATTGGGAAAACTGATGATTGGTCTTCAGCCAACAGTTTTACCACTTCATCAACCGATAATTCTTTTTCATTTTTATGGTTTGGCGATACCCATTTCTCTCCAAAATTTGGAGAGATTTTGCATTTGTCATATGAAAAACATCCCGATGCAGCTTTCTATTCGATTGTGGGCGATTTAGTCAGCGATGGCTTGTTCCGCAATCAATGGGACGATTTATTTGAGTATTCGCGTGGCGTTTTCGATCGGATTCCTCTGATGGCTGTCCCCGGAAACCACGATAATCGAGCCGGATTGGGTGCTCAATTGTACCGCGATCAGTTTAGCTATCCGTTGAATGACCCTGAAGGAGTTCCAACCGAACAAACCTATTCGTTTACCTATAAGAATGCATTGTTTTTAATGATTGATGCCACTTCGCCAATGGAGCCGCAAACGCCGTGGATCGAGAAACAACTGGCCGAGAGTAAAGCAACCTGGAAAGTGGCGATGTTCCATTTCCCGCCATATAATTGGGAAGAACCTTATTTAGACATTCAGAAAGCCTGGGTTCCACTGTTCGATAAGTACCATGTTGACCTGGTTTTTAGCGGCCATATTCATTATTATATGCGCTCGAAGCCGATGAAAGCTGGCAAGGTTGTAGGTTCTTACAACGATGGAACTGCTTATGCTATTTCAATCGCAATTCCAACTCAGAACCATGAAATAATACCTGAACCTTATGCTGAGGTGCGCAGCACCACTGGCCCTTTTTACCAATATGTAAAAATCGATGGAAATCACCTGAGTTTTCAAACCTACGACAATCAAAACAAGCTGTTTGATTCGTTCGAAATCACGAAACCTGGAAAGTAGGGTCAGCTTAACTAACAACTATAAAATCATGATGTGTTTTTTTGTAGGATCTTTTTGATATTCAGTTTTTTCGTCCGAAGATCATCAAAGCCGGATCAATTACTACATGTTTAATTGATTTCTGACCTTCACCCAAAGAATACGAGTATGAAACATTAAGTAATCCATCGGGAGTTTGAATGAGGCAGGGATATGAAAAACTTCCTTTTTTGTCGGCTGCATATTCAATCAGTTCTTTCCATTTCCAGGTAGCTCCTTCATCATCAGAGAGGTAGAGCGACAACTGGTAGCGCCCATCGTTGATGTCATTTCCGAAGAAAACCCATTTCCCGTCTTTTAATACACAAATTTCAATACTGGCTTCATTCGGAATTTCGGTCTTTTGAGTAGCGCTCCACGATTCGCCGTTATCGGTTGAAGTACTGATGTGTACGCGAGCCGGAGCATCGCCGCTGTCGCGCATATAGGCAACAATGTCTCCATTCTTTTTTACTGCAAGTGCAGGTTGTATGGGGCCGCGACCAACGATTGGTAAGCTTGGACGCCAGGTGGTTCCGTCGTCGTCTGAAATGGCTACCATTGAAAAATTAAGCCCGTCAGAATAAAGTGGTAGGAGAATTCTTCCGCTTTCGAGTGTGATCGGATGAATTCGGGTCATCCAGCCCAGACTTCTTTTCAGTAAATCTTTGCTGGCCTCTTTAATCATATCGTCATACTTTGGAGCATATGATGCCCATCCTGAATGATTTTCTGGTAATTCCTTAAACCGTTTTTCAACTTCGTTTGCAAAATTTTCATCAGGTTTCAGCAAAATATTATCTTGCCATTCCCAAACGGGAGCTTCGTTCCCGCTGTAGTTGACCGATGTTCGGAACCTTAAGATGGCATCTTCCCAACGGTTAGCCTGAACAGCTATCCAGAAGAGAAATAATTTGCCTTTCCGGTTCAGGAAAAGTACTGGATTACAATCCGGAATTCCTTTGGTGTCAGCCATCAGAAATGGCGGACTCCAGGTTTTTAGGTCTTTTTTCAACCGTGCTCCCATCACTCGGACATCATCGGCCGTGCGTTCTCCGCTTCCCTGAAACCATGCAGCAAGTAAATCTCCATTTGGAAGCGAAACAATACTGCTTCCGTGTACATGCTCGTTCTGGTAAGGAAAAATGAGTTCTTCGCTTACTATCGTTTTTTTTTCATTTCGTGTTTGTGCCTGTCCCTGTCCATAAAAGGACAACATCAAAAGCAACACTAAAAGCAGGTTGAACTTATTCATAGCCAGTTTTATTTAGGTTTACTGTTCAGGTAAATGCCATTCAGTTTGGTTCTTTTTAATATACTGAATGGCATTTGTCACTACATTTATGTTTCAATTAGTTAATAATCTCGATTAATTCTTGCATGTTGTTTTCAATTCGTTTGCGTTCTTCCTTGCCATATTGGCGAATCGGCCAAGCCACATAATCATTGCAAATACCCATAACCGATAAGGCGCACTTTATTCCCTTGATATACTTTGAGTTATTTTTGCCAACGTTATAAATTAAATCATTAATCAGAATCACTTTGTTGCGCAAAACGGCAATCTCCTCAAAATTGTGTTCCAAAGAGGCATTGTACAAATCTACAAACAATTTGGGGAACAGGTTTGCTCCTCCGGCAACAGCGCCGTGTCCGCCATGCAGAATTGTTTCAGGCAAAAACAATTCTGTTCCTGCAATAACCGAAAAATTGGGCGAGTCTTTAAATTCCTGGATGAGCGAATACAGGTAGTTCATGTCGCCCGAGCTGTCTTTAACTCCAATGGCTCCCAGTTCTTTTGCTTTCCTGATTGTTGCTACAGACATATGAATTTTAGTACATCCCGGCATGTCGTACATTAAAAATGGCAAAGACAACTTAGGTACAATAATTTCCAGGTATTCCCTCATTTCTTCCTGCGAAATGGGCAGGTAATAGGGAGGTGCAATTACCACTCCGTCTAATCCCATTTCGGCAGTATATTCTGCAATTTTCAGCGAACCTTCCAGCGAAGTGTCAGTAATTCCTACTACCACCGGAATTCGATGATTAACCAGTTCGCTGGTTCGTTTAATCAGTTCCTTCCTAAGCTCATAACTTAAACTTGTTGCTTCGCCGGTAGTTCCGAGCATGAATAATCCGTGCACACCACCTGATATGAGATGCTCAATTAGTTTTTCAAGACCTTTAATATCAAGGGTTACATTATTAATTAGAGGGGTAATAACGGGAGGGATAATTCCTTTAAATATCATTTCCATAAATGTAAAGTGTGTTTATTAATATGAACCGAGACTTGATTGTTTGTCAATAAGTAAAAGCTCGTTTCAAGTACAAAGGAAGGGGGTTCAGGAAAATATTGCTTCAGTTATTTTGTTCTGTTTGCATGGTATATTAACAGGAATATTTGAATACATATTTATGTTCGGTTGCCGAAGTTACAAAGTGAATATGAAATTTATTGAGAATAGTAAAATCACCTCCTTTGGTGATGGCATGGATAAATTGGTTTAGCCTTAAAATTATTGATTTCGTGACAAGAGCAAATTTAAAAAACTTAGTCACGTCATATATCGATGTACATATCATATAGTTTGGATCCCGAAATATCTTTTCGTATTCTTAAAGGTCTTGTCAAAGAACAGTTATCAAATGATATTCAAATGTTATTGGAATGGAAATCATGTGAATTGGTAGAAATAAATATTCAGATTGACCATATTCACTTGATTGTAAGTATTCTTCCCCAAATAGCGGAATCAATATCCAAGAAACTAAATCAAATCAATACCAGCTAAATTTTATTATAAAGGAGGTATTACACATAAAAAGGGGTCAAATTGTATAGATAGACGCAACCATTAAGGGTCTAAATCGAAACCTACCTGTTTTATTTCAGGGATCAATTGGTTCTACAATCAATGGGCATACTTGCCTTGTTTTTTATCAATTTAGGAGATTACCAAATTTGGATTGTAACAAAATCAATATCCTCAGAAATTTTTTGTCAATTACCTTCGCATAGATTTGTGTGGTTTTCAATAAAGTATGTCCCAATACTTTCGAAATGGCTTCAATTGGAACTCCATTGCTGAGGGTTACGGAAGTACTCAAATTAAAGGCGGCACACCTAGAGGGTTTTTATTTGGGTTACTTTAATTGTATTTTTGAATTCTTGAAATAAAATGAGATATAACTTTTGAACAAAAGTTTATAAAAAATCATTGTTTATAAAACTTTAATATGGATTTGAATATTTCATTTTGTATTTTTGTTGGTACAAGGATAGTATAAACTGATCTAGATGAAGCTAATTTAAATGAGCGCAAATCGGTGAGTTTATTTGTTTCTGGGAATGATAAGTTCTTGAATGATAACAATATACATGGTTAGGTTCGAATCCCTGCAGACCGACCCAGAAAATCAAACACTTACACATTTATTTGTGTAGGTGTTTTTTTTGTTGGGTCAGGATTCCAGCTACGTTCTATTTATTTTCTGATCATCAATGGACATCGTCTTGGTCGGTCTGATTGGTCTGTAGCAAAAAAAGAGGTTGGAACTTTCGAACCAACCTCTTCGCAAAAAGAAAATATTTTTCTTATACACGTTTTTCTTTGATACGGGCTTTTTTGCCGGTAAGAGAACGTAAATAGTACAATTTAGCTCTGCGAACAATACCTTTTTTGTTCACTTCAATCAGGTCGATGAAAGGCGAAAAAAGTGGGAAAATTCTTTCAACACCAATGTTTCCAGACATTTTGCGAACAGTGAAAGTTTTGGTGATTCCTGTTCCTTTTACCTGAATAACAACACCACGGAAATTCTGAACACGCTCTTTGTTACCCTCCTTAATTTTGTAATGAACGGTAATGGTGTCACCTGCTTTAAATTGCGGTTGTTGTTTTTCTTCAATAACAAACGCGTTCTGTGCAACTTTAATTAAATCCATTTTTTTATGTTTTTAGTGGCAATATTACATCAAATCAATGAGTAAGAGATTGCTGAAATGTGGCGCAAAAGTAACAAAATAATTCAAACCACATAACTTATAACTCGTAATTTATCACTTTTTAGTGGCTCGGTGCGCCAATCATTTTTAAATGATCGCCGGTACCGTCAACAATTACCTTTTTCCACCAGTCTGGATATCCCGGCTGGTTTGGGCTTGGTGGCATTCCTGTTTCAGTCCGCTCAAATGCGCCATCTTTTTCCTTTTTAATGTTGCCATCTATAAATTTCACGATCAGGTATTGAGATAATTTTTTCCATTCGCGGGTCATTCCGTTGGCCTGATTTACTGAATAGTCGGTCAGGAACTGAAGCGTTTCGCTCTTTTTGCCCGAATTCCAAAGGTTTTGAGCAGCCATGTCAACACTTGGGGTGTAGGCTGCAAATTTATCCTCCAGGCTTTTCTGAACTTTCAACACATCCGGAATCATCGCATCGTAACGCAGGTATGCAAAGTTTGAAACGATGTTGAATGTCCAAAAGGCTGATGTTTCAGAGAAAGTAAGCATGTCGCCGTTTCCAACTTTAAAGCACTCCGGAATCTGGGTAATTCCGCAGTACATCGGAACATAGCAGGTGCTGTAAGTATCGTCAACACCAAACCACAATATTCCGCCGATTGGATTGGGCAGCCATGAACGGGACTGGGCAACAAACGAGAACCCGGTTTGCTGGGTTGAAATCGCACGTTCGTTTACGTAGTTGGCCGAGTCAACTTTAAAAGTCAACGGTCTCCAGCGGTATGGCAGTTTGAATGGGCCGGCGCCAATGTCTTTGGTCATATCCAAAGCTGTTCCTTCGTAATGATCGCGCATCATGCCCATCACATCCTGAACGCTTAATTTTTTATCCGGTTTTACCCACAATGGCATCCGGTTCGATGGAAATTTATTTTCACCTGCGTGTTTTACGTTTCCAAGAACATACTCTTCGTATTGTTTCATTCCGGAATACACTTTATTGAAGCCTGCAAAAACCCGGGCATCGCTGAAGCGTGCTCCGCTGAAATCAACAGGAGCATAAATATCAGAAAAACTGAATTCAGTATTTTTACCGTCAAACCATCCTTTTTCGCGGGCAAACGAAATAACGTCTTTTGCGAAAAGACAGTTGGCCTGATCATTCATTGGGAAAGTTGTGATGCGCGCCTGATTGGCATGACCACTGATGTAACCATCGGGAATACGCTGAGCCACCCAAACAGCACCTTTTTCGCCTTCGCCTTTGCCAATCATTTCCAGAATCCAAACTTCATTCGGATCTGAAATCGAGAATGATTCGCCGGAGCTGGCATATCCGTATTTTTCAACGAGGTCAGTCATTACTTCTATAGCTTCGCGGGCTGTTTTGGCACGTTGGAGAGCTACATAAATCAAGCTGCCGTAATCCATAATTGCACCCGATTGTTTTCCGAGTTCTTCGCGGCCACCATAAGTCGTTTCACCAATGGCTACCTGAAATTCGTTCATGTTTCCAACCACGCTGTAGGTATGCGGAATTTGAGGTATGCGGCCCAGGAATTTACCAGTGTCCCATTCGTAAATATCGCGCAGTGCACCTGCCGGAAAATCCTGTGCAGGCTGATAGTACAACTCGCCGTATAAGGTATGCGAATCGGCCGCATAAGTAATCATTGTAGAGCCATCGGTCGTTGCACCTTTTGTGATTAAAAAGTTGGTGCATCCGTATGAAACTGGTATGCCACAGGCAACTGCCAAAAGCAACAGCAAAACAATACGTTGAAGATTTTTTATCATGATTGGTATTTTATTTGAATTTGTTGTTTGACAAATATAATTATTCTCAGGATTTAAAACTGGGACCCTGATTTAAACCGATAAAGAAGATTGAATTTAAGCAAACGAACCATGAGAAACCTCAGGTCTAGGGAAAGGCAAAAGGAATAAGCAAAACGGAAAAGGGTCGACCCGGAAGAATCAACGTTTCCACACGGCAATGGCCAGCGAAATCCAACCGGCAACGAACGATAATCCACCGATTGGGGTAATTGCACCAATGGCTTTTATGCCTGAAAGTGCAATCAGGTATAAACTACCTGAAAACAGAATAATGCCGACTCCCAAAAACATAGCAGTCCGTCCGACCCATTTCGAATTGATCTGAAAGCCAACTATTCCGGCAAAAAGCAGCCCAAGTGCGTGGTAGAACTGATATTCGACCCCAATTTGATAAACCTGCATCATTTCGGGTGAAAGGCGTGTTTTTAGCGCGTGAGCCCCAAAAGCTCCCAGCAAAACGCTTAAGGCCATAAAAATTGCCCCTGAAATTAGTATCGTCTGATTCTTCATATCTTTTAATGTTTGATGTTAATAACAATCTGAAGGCTGTGTGGTTTTGAGGAACAAAAAATCCCACAGAAATTCTGCGGGATCTTTGCCTTTATACTTTTACCTTTTGACTTTTTAGTTTAATCCAATTTATGAATCACCAAACCAGAGCGAAGTTTTGGCTCGAACCAGGTGGTTTTTGGAGGCATAATATTTCCTGAGTCAGCAATATTAATCAGTTGCTGCATCGATACCGGATAAAGCGCAAAAGCCACTTTCATATCGCCGCCATCGACGCGTTTTTTAAGCTCACCCAGTCCACGGATTCCACCAACGAAATCAATGCGGGTTGAAGTACGCAAATCGGCAATTCCCAAAATCTGATCGAGAACCAGATTTGATAAAATAGTCACATCCAATACTCCAATCGGATCGTTATCGTTGAAAGTGCCAGGTTTGGCATTCAGCTTATACCAGTTTCCGGAGAGGTACATGCTGAATTCGTGCAGTTTGGCTGGTTTGTAAATTTCGGTTCCGGCCAGTTTTACGTCAAAGTTCTGAGCCAGTTTATCGAGCAATTCAGCTTCAGATAATCCATTCAAATCTTTTACGGTACGGTTGTAGTCGATAATTTGCAATTGATTGTCCGGAAAATGAACGGCCATAAAGAAGTTGTATTCTTCGTTACCGGTATGATTGGGATTCTGGCTTTGTTTTTCGAGTCCGATGCGGGCGGCAGCAGCAGTGCGGTGATGGCCGTCGGCTACGTAGGTTGCCGGAACTTTCGTAGCAAATAACTCTTCGATTTTCTTGTTGGTAGCCGTGTCGTTGATGGTCCAGAAATGGTGACCAAAACCATCTTCAGCAACAAAATCGTAATCGGCTTTCTGACCTTTTACAATTGACTCAACGATGGCATCAATTTCAGGAACGGCACAATACGAAAAGAAAACCGGTTCGATGTTGGCGTTCAGGTAACGGGTCAGAATCATGCGGTCTTCTTCTTTATCTGGACGAGTCAACTCGTGCTTTTTGATGATTCCTTTGTGATAATCGTCGCACGAAGCAGCGCCAACAATTCCGTATTGGGTGCGGCCATTCATGGTTTGGGCATAAATGTAATATTTAGCTTCTCCGTCCTGGCTCAACCAACCTTCTTCCTGAAATTTCTGGAAATTTTCAACCGATTTCAGATAAACTGTTTCCGAATGAACATCAGTTCCTTCAGGACAATCGATTTCGGCACGGGTGATGTGGAGTAACGAACATGCTTTGCCTTCTGCCATATGAGCCGCTTCGGCGCTGTTCATTACATCGTATGGCAAACAGGCCAGATCACTGGCAATAGATTGAGGAGGACGAAGTCCTTTAAATGGTTTTACGATAGCCATAATCTTTCTTTTTATCAGATTGGGTTATTACTTTTCCTTTTGTCGGAGATATTTTTATAAACAATATACGCAAGGCTGCGGATGGCAACTTTTCTTCCTGAAGGAAGTTGGGTTGGCCGCGCCCAGGGCATGATTAAAGCAGCAGTTGCCGCAACAATTAAGCCTTTTACCGGATTCATCTCAATCGACATGATCCACACAAATAAATAGATAATGTCGAAAATGATCAGAAATATCATGAGATTGTAAAAGACGATCTTAAACTTTAATGGCATGACAAAGATTTACTATTAAACAATTTAAGATTTACTATTTGGTAAATCTTATTCTATTTCAATATTGTATTTTCCAAGTAGTCCGGCCAATCCCGAATTTGAAAATTTTGCTTTCTTCATCTTATTTGCACCTGGATCGAACGCATAATCGAAGGCAGTTCGAAAATCAGCCTTCTCCAGATTGCTTTGATTGAAAACAGCCATCGATAAATCACAGCCTCCAAACTGCACCCCTGATAAATCGGCAGACGAAAAGTCAACCTCTTTCATGGAGCAATTGGTAAATTTGGCATTCTTCATTCTTTTTTTGAAAAAGGATGCGTAATCGAGAACACATTTCTGAAAATCGGCCGAAAATAAGAAATCGGAGCAATGATCGAAGTTTAATCCTATTAGCTTACAATCCAAGAAATGTACCTCTTTCAACCCAGTTCCGCTCAGTTTTGCCATGGCAAAATTGCAGCTTTCAAACCGGCAGTTTATAAAATCGGTTTCAGAAAGTACGCTGCCTGAAAAATCGCAGTTCAGAAAAGTACAACTGTCAAATTCGGTATTCGATACTCTTTGACCAGAATAACTGACGTTAATGAAATTCTCCTTATCGTATATTTTTTCTTTCATCAAAGACCTATTCTCTTTATCTGTTAACACGGTAAGTCTGGTCGCCACTTTCGAAAAAGGCAACTATTTGCTCAGCAGCAGCCACGCCAGCATTCACATTGGCTTCAGATGTTTCTGCTCCTTGTTTTTTCGGAGTTGAATAATACCGAAGTTCAAATTTTCCATCTAATTCGGCATGATTTGATGGGGCAATGTCGCTGATGTATTTAAAATCAGGTCGCTCTTCCAGCATTTTCTTCAGTCCATCTTCGTCAATCACTTCTTTTCGGGCGGTATTAATTATAGTCGCGCCTTTGGGCATTTTACTCATCAAGTCGAAGTTAACTGACTTCTTGGTTTTGTCGTTTGCCGGAATATGTAACGATAAGAAATCACTTACGCTAAATAATTCATCAACAGCCTGAAACACCTTGATGTCGTAAGGTTCCATGCTGACTTTGGTGATACATGGATCGAGGGCAACCACCTTCATACCCAAACCTTGAGCAATCCGGGCAACGCGACGGCCAATGTTTCCGCAACCATAAACGCCAACTGTTTTTCCTTTCAATTCGGTTCCTGAAACCCCTTTGAACTGACCACGCGACATGAAAATCATCATTCCGATAGCCAATTCGGCAACAGCATTTGAGTTTTGTCCGGGCGTATTCATGGCAATCGTTCCTTTTTCGGTGCAGGTTACCAAATCAAGGTTGTCGAAACCAGATCCGGCCCTGACCACAACTTGCAATTCTTTGGCGGTTTCCAGCACCTCGCGGTCCACAATGTCGCTTCTCACGATCATGGCATTGACGTCTTTGACCGCATCAAGCAACTCTGCTTTCGACGCATATTTTTCGAGCCGTTTTACTTGATAGCCAGCTTTTTCAAGAATTTCGGCCATTTGATTTGCAGCGGCGGCAGCAAATGGTTTTTCAGTAGCTATTAATACCCTTTTCATAGTTATTTCCCTTTTTTAAAAGAGAAAAGCAGAACCCCCATTCTGCTTTTCTTTGTGAGATTTATTTAAGCTTTGTTTGTTCAAATGCCTTCATCGCATCAACCAAGGCAATTACGCTTTCTTTCGGAAGTGCATTGTAGGTTGAAGCCCGGTATCCACCCACAGAGCGGTGACCTTCCAATCCTAACATTCCCAAAGATTTGGCATAGGCCAGGAATTCTGGTTCCCATTCTTTGTATTCGTCATTCATTACGAAACAAATGTTCATCAACGAACGGTCGTTTACATCAGGAATATTGGCTTTAAATAATTTATTGCGGTCGATTTCATCGTAAAGAATTCCGGCTTTTTCGATGTTCATTTTTTCCATCTGCTTGACACCGCCCAAGGCTTTCAACCATTTCAAAGTTTGAAGAGCTGCAAAAACAGGAACTACCGGAGGAGTGTTGAACATGGATTCGTTTTCGATGTGAGTTTTGTAATTCAACATCGTAGGAATTTTGCGGGTTACTTTACCCAACGCATCTTCTTTTACGATGACGAAAGTAACGCCTGCCGGAGCAAGGTTTTTCTGGGCACCGCCATAAATAATCGCATATTTCGAAACATCCATCGGACGGCTTAAAATATCGGATGACATATCAGCAACTAAAGGTACTTTGCAATCCAAATCCTCATGGATTTCAGTTCCGTAAATCGTATTGTTGGTTGTAATGTGAAAATAATCAGCATCTTCAGGAACTATATAGCCTTTTGGAATGTGATTGTAGGTACTTGCTTTTGAAGAAGCCACTTCAATAACTTCACCGAATAGTTTTGCTTCTTTTTGTGCTTTGTCGGCCCATGTTCCTGTGTTCAGATAGGCTGCTTTCGTCTCAAGCATATTATAAGGAACCATCATGAACTGTGAACTGGCGCCACCGCCCAAAAATAACACATGGTAACCGGCAGGAATGTCAAGCAATTCCTTGAAAAGTTGCTGCGCTTCGTTGCTTACGGCAACAAATTCTTTGCTGCGATGCGAAACTTCCATCAAAGAAAGGCCTGTTCCGGCAAAATCAATTAATGCTTCGGCTGTGTTTTTAATGGTGAATTGCGGTAAGATTGAGGGTCCCGCATAAAAATTATGCTTCTTCATTTTGAATTTATTTAAGGGTTAATAACTATCTACATTCATTTTGTGTGCGGATAATGGTTCAAAATAAACGATTATCGGCGTCTGGTTATCTGAGATAAATCAGACTTAAGTTTGTTACAACAAGTTATAGAACATCCAATTTATATGCTTCAAAATTCGAATAAAAAATCGAGGTAACAATCCTGCAAGGAGTTATTTTTTCGATTTTAAGTGTTTCCACACCGTAAATTGTCGCATGTTCTGAAAACGCAAATTCAAATCATTCTTTCGCGCTTCAGCTCACTGTTGTCGTCTTCAGGATGTCAACCAGTTTTTCATCCTGAAATATCGGAATAACCGGGCAAAGATCGTCTGTCAGGCAATATTCAATGCAATCGTCTAATCCTTTAGATGCCAGCCTGCCTTTTTGAGCAGCTTTCTGCATATATCCAAATAAATCATTTTTTGCAAGGTTCCACAAATCAATGGATGCCGTTACTGCGTCGCAAATGGTTTCAAATTTTCCTGAATCCATTAATCGTTCGGCTAAAGCGCCTGCAAAAACGGTGTCTTCCAGGCTGAAGCGGTCTTTCCACGAGGCGCAAAAAATCAGCACAGGGGCATCTTGCCTGATGAGCCAGTCGGCCAGCACTGAGATATTCAGGAATGACCCAATGACCACAGCTTTTGAATGGCTGGCCATGTGAATGCAACGTGTTCCGTTGGTGGTGGAATAAACGATTTCTTTCCCGGTAACGATTTCAGGAGTAAAATTAAAGGGCGAGTTTCCGAAATCTGCAAAGTCGAGCACGTAACCATCGCGTTCGGATGCAACCATGTAGCCTTGCTGTTTCATTGCCCTTGCTTCATCGACAGTGGCAACCGGTATGATGCTTTTTACTCCGTTGTGAATTGCGGCACAGATTGATGAGGTTGCGCGCAAAATATCGACGATCACCACTAAGTTATGATCATCGGCGTGCTTATCGTAGATTGCGGGGGACAAACAAACCTCAAGCCGATTTTTTGATTTTTCCATTTTCATGTGAATGCTACAAAGATATAGAAAGTAGTCAACCGAGACCTATTTTTAGGTTCAGAAAATGGTATTTAAACAAAAGGTAAACTTAGAAAACCGGAAATGAGAAAAGGAAAGAGGAAAAAGAAAGTTGAGGTTTTCCTTCTTTCTCTTTCCTCTTTTTTATTGAATTATTGTGGTGAGATAAATGGCATTTTAACAATCTTTGCTTTCAGCATTTTATTGCGTACATTCAGGAAAACTTCGGTGCCAATGGCCGAATAAGCTTTGTTCACATAGCCCATTCCAATGCCTTTGTTTAAAATTGGCGACATGGTTCCTGAAGTAACCCGACCGATTACGTTTCCGTCTTTGTCGGTCAATTCGTAATCGTGGCGAGGAATTCCGCGGTCGATCATTTCAAATCCGCGAAGTTTGCGTTCAACACCTTCCTGCTTTTGCATCAGCAAAAAGTCTTTGTCGATAAAGTAGTGACCATTAAACTTGGTAATCCAGCATAATCCAGCTTCTATTGGCGAAGTCGTGTCGTCGATATCGTTTCCATACAAGCAATAGCCCATTTCGAGGCGCAGAGTATCGCGGGCGGCCAGTCCAATTGGTTTGATGCCAAATTCAGCGCCAGCTTCAAAAATGGCGTTCCACATTTGTTCCGCAATTTCATTCCTGAAATAAAGTTCGAAACCTCCGGAGCCGGTGTAGCCTGTGGCTGAAATGATTACATCGTCGAAAACAGCAATGGAGCCGGTTACGAAAGTGTAATATTTGATTTCAGACAAATTTATATTGGTCAGTTTCTGAAGTGTAGCACAAGCTTTTGGTCCCTGAATGGCCAACTGGCTGATTGCCGGCGAAGCATTTTCGAGAATTGCGCCGTTGGTGTTTTGCGAAACAACCCAGTTCCAGTCTTTATCGATGTTGGCTGCATTAACAACCAACATATATTTCTCAGGTTCGTAATAATACACGAGCAAGTCGTCAACAATTCCGCCTTTTCCGTTCGGGAAACAAGAGTATTGCGCTTGGCCTAAAGTCAGCTTGGAAACATCGTTCGAGGTAACCCGCTGAACCAATTCCATCGCATTCGGGCCTTTCACCCAAAACTCGCCCATGTGCGAAACGTCGAATACCCCAACGGCTTCGCGAACAGTCATGTGCTCGTCTTTTATTCCTGAATACTCTATAGGCATCTCAAATCCGGCAAACTCTACCATCTTGGCGCCAAGTTGCTTGTGTATCTGATTAAAGGCTGTAATTTGCATAGTTTTATTTTCAGTTTTTATGTGACAAAATTAGCATATTGCCGAAGTCTAAAGCATGAAAAATATCATTTGCCAAAGATATTAGTTTTTACCTCTGGTTTACTATTTTTTGTCTGTCGGCTAATCAGGAGATTATGAGTGTTTGAAATAGGTTCGAAAGATATTTTTTTTACTTTTGACTGCATTAAATCTATGTCTAAAAAAGAACCAATGTCGCAAACCCGTTTAACTAATTTAGATTACCTGAAAGAAATTACAGGTGGTGAGCCTGAAATTATGCAGGAGTTTATTCAGATGTTTTTTGATCAGTTACCCGAATTTAGGGATGGATTAACCAGCCATTTAGCCAATCAGAAATGGAAAGAACTTGGCGAATTGGCACACAAAGCAAAATCGTCGGTTATGACTTTTGGTATGAATGAACTGGGATACCGCTTAAAGGAATTGCAATTGAAGACACAGAAACTGGAAGACATTGAGAGCTATCCGGAATATGTTAAGGAATTTATGGATGAAATAGCCCAGGCTGAAGTTGAGTTACAGGAAGATATGAAATAGGGGTAATTGACTCCGTCAAAAATAACGATTTGGAAAAGCTGTCTCAACATAATTTGGGGGGGCTTTTCTTTTTTTTGAACGGTTTCCGAATTATTTTAGTCGTAAAATTCCATGTCAAAATCTTTTCCCGTAAATTAACCCGCCCAAATCAATTCAACAACTAACCAAACTAACCATGAAATCATTACTGTCAGGCATTCTGCTCATTTTGGTAGCATTCACTGTCGAAGCTCAGTCAACCGGACTTGTTTCAATCGAAAAAATCAATCCTGAAATCTTAACCAATCACTGGAAGGCGCAGTGGATTGCCCATCCCACCGAATCGGCGCTCGATTATGGCGTATTTCATTTCCGGAAAAGCTTCGAACTGTCATCAGTTCCTGAAGAATTTATTATCCACATTTCTGCCGACAACCGTTACCGCTTGTTTGTAAACGGACAGGCCGTTTGTTTTGGCCCGGCGCGTGGTGATCTGGCGCATTGGTTTTATGAAAGCATCGATATTGCCAAATTTCTGAAACCCGGGAAAAACCTCTTGGCGTCTGTCGTCTGGAACTTTGGCGAAGATAAACCGTGGGCTCAATTCTCTTTGAAAACAGCACTGATTGTTCAGGGGAATTCAGCTACGGAACAAATTGTAAATACCGACAATAGCTGGAAAGTCATTAAAAATAAATCCTATCAATCAGCATCGGCTGATGCGAAAGAAACCCTCGGACAATTTATTGTAGTAGGCCCTTGTGATCGGGTAGATGCGGCGCAATATCCATGGAATTGGGAAACTGAAACCTATAACGATCAAAATTGGAGTAAGGCCAAAACCATCGATGTTGGTCATCCGCGTGGTTTGGGAACCGACATTAACTGGGTACTCACTCCTCGCCGTATTCCTCAGATGGAGCAGGAAGAACAGCAATTTGTCTCGGTAAGACGGGCTTCGACAAGCTCAGCCACCGGAGCATTGTTAAAAGTACCGGAAGGATTTCTTCAGGGAAAAGAAAAATGGATCATCCAAGCCAATCAGAAAATCACCGTTTTACTTGATCAGGGAAATTTAACTGCAGGATATCCTGAATTGTTGGTTTCGAAGGGAAAAGGAAGCCGGATAAAGCTGACTTATTCCGAAGCAATGTTTGATGCCAACGGAAGCAAAGGTAACCGCAACGAAATCGATGGCAAGCAAATAAAAGGGTATGCCGATATTTTTCTGCCTGATGGTGGAGCTAGTCGGTTGTTTCGTCCGCTTTGGTTTCGTACATGGAAATATATTCAGGTAGAAATTGAAACCAAAAATGAAGCACTCGTTATTGATGATCTGAAAAGTGAATTTACGGCTTATCCGCTTCATGAAAACGCTGTATTCGAAAGCGATCAGGCTGAATTGAAGCAAATTTGGAATACAGGTTGGCACACCGCCCGCCTTTGCGCCAACGAAACATATTACGATTGCCCGTATTACGAACAACTTCAATATGTTGGAGACACACGTATTCAGGCTTTGATTTCGATGTACGTTTCGGGCGACGACCGTTTGGTGCGCAATGCCCTGATGCAATATGACGAATCGCGTTTCTCCGAAGGATTGACCCAAAGCCGTTACCCATCAGCCAGCCCGCAGGTAATTCCTCCTTTTTCGCTGTATTGGGTTGATATGGTGCATGATTACTGGACTTTGCGCGACGATCCGGAATTTGTTCAGAGTTTCCTGCCGGGAATCGATCAGGTTTTGAATTGGTTTATCAATCGCATTGATCGTAAAACAGGGCTTTTAGGACAGGTAGAATACTGGAACTTTGTGGATTGGGCTGACGAATGGCCGTGGGACAATAAACTTCGGATTGGCGGCGTTCCAAAAGGAGGACGAAATATTGACGGACAATCGTCGATTGGAACCATGCAGCTGGCATACGCCGTGCAACGGGCTGCCGAGTTAAACGATTATTTCGATCAACCGGTTCAGGCTGAAAAATATAAACAGCTGGCTCAATATCTGACTAAAGCAGTGTATCAAAATTGCTGGGATACTTCGCGGAATTACCTGGCCGACACGCCTGATAAAACCGAATTCACCATGCACACGCAAATATTTGGTGTGTTAACCAATACCATTCCTGAAAACGAACAGAAAGCAATGGTAGCGCGGATTATGAACGATCCGAAGCTGATTCAGCCAACGCTGTATTTCCGTTTTTATCTCACTCAGGCTTTGAAGAAAACCGGTTTGGCCGATCGTTACCTGGCAACTCTCGGGCCTTGGAAAGAAATGCTGAAAAACGGACTCACTACTTTTGCCGAGAAACAAGATCCAACCCGCTCTGATTGCCATGCCTGGAGTGCTAGTCCGAATTACGATTTTCTGGCAACTGTTGCCGGAATCCGTCCGGCATCGCCCGGATTTAAAACCATCCGCATGGAACCGGCTTTAGGCGACCTGAAATTTATCAAAGGAGAAATGCCACATCCTTATGGAACAATTGTTTTCGACCTGAAACGAATCGGAAGCGCAGGCATTCAGGGTGAATTAATATTACCCGAAGGATTGACCGGCACTTTTGGATGGAACGGAAAAACAGTTCAGTTGAAGGGAAAAACCGCGATTGATTTGTAGAGTATGAAAACCAGAAAATAGTCATTGGTCATTTGAAGTCATTTATGTAACTCCATTCGTTGTTCCAATTAATGACTACTGATGACCATAAATAACTTCAATTTTTAATCAACCAGTTTCCCGTTTACAGCAACATTTTTCAATGTTAATCCTTCGATAAGCGATTTATTCAGTTCTCCTTTTTCGGCTGTGATTTTCAGGTTCTCGAACGTGAAGTTTTTCAGTTTGTCGTATTCCGAGACCTCAATATCTGCAAAAATCTGGCAGGTCAGTTCAATGTTGCGGAACACAACATGATCAGATGTCGACAGAAGTGGTTTTTCGCGCCCCTGCAAATCGAAGAACTGGGTCCAGGGTTTGGCAAATAACAGACGGTCAGCTTTACCGGTAATGTTTTCAACCAGAATGTACTCGTAAAGTTGTGGTGTGTCGCCGCGGTTTTTCAGCCAAAAAACGCGCGAAGGGCCGTTAACTTTGCAGTTGCGCATGATAATGTTACGGTTATGAATGGACTCGCTTCCGCAGGTTACAGCCGAGTGGCAAAATCCAAACGTACAATTCTGGATGATAATATTCTGATTGGGGCCGTTGGTCGGATCGGTGTCGGCTGATACGCCTTTCCCACCTTTCAGGGCAACGGCATCGTCGTTAACTTCCATGTAGCAACCGTTCACCAGCACGTTCGAACAGGCATCGATATCGATGGCGTCGGTGCTGGGCGCTTTTACCGGAGCAGCCGGTGAAAAAATATGCAGATTAAGCAGTTTTACATTCGAACAGCGGTAAAGATGGGTTGTCCAGAATCCGGAGTTGTGCAGTTTAACATCCTGCAACTGCACGTTTTTGCTATTTTGAATGAAAACAAGCCTTGGCCTTGAAACTTCGAGGTTTGTACACTTCGGGTTTTCGGCCCGGCGCTGCCAAAAGGCCTCCCAGTATTTCAGCCCGTTGCCGTCGATCGTTCCTTTGCCAGTGATGGTAAACCCATCAACGCCGTAAGCATTTACCACTGCAGGGAAATAATCGAGGCTGCGTCCTTCCATGCGCGATGGCATAATGGGGAAATTGGCAATATCATCAGAACCCAGCAACATACCGTCATCGCTGACATGCAGGTGAGTGCCGGGTTTAAAGAACAAGGCTCCTGTTAAAAAAAGTCCTTTCGGAATAACAATAACTCCGCCCCCTTTGCTGGCAGCCTGGTCGATGGTTTTCTGAATAGATTGGGTATTCAAGGTTTTTCCATCGCCCACAGCCCCAAAATCGGTAACCACCAACTGAACGCCAAGCTTGTCGATGTTAATTTTTGTGGTATCGGTCAGCGATTGTGGAATTTCAGTACCATCAGGAAAATATTCAATTGGTTTCTTATCATGAGTTTGACCAGAAACAATTTGAACGCTAAGTGTAAATATTGCTAGTAGGAACAATGTGTTTTTCATACTTCAGGAGTTATAGATATGCAGCAAAAGTAAGATTTAAAGAAGCGTTAAACAAGCTGTTTAAAACTCGGTTTAAGGTGATTTTTCTTTTCGATATAGAAATTGTTAATTTTGTAAGGCAGCATTTGAGATAATAGCTGTCTGGCTTTAAGAATATGCCTATTTCTAAAAAACTGATCGTTTATTACTTCTCAGGAACAGGGAATTCTGAAAATGTAGCGCTTTGGATGGCCGACATCGCCAACGAAATGGAGATCGAAGTCAATCTGATTAACATTGCCAAAACTGAACACCGCCCTATTGAATCTACTGATTCTTGTGCTTTGGTCGCATTCGTTTCGCCCATCCATGGGTTCAATTATCCGCCGGTAATGCTGAATTTCCTTCTTCACTTCCCGAAAGGACAAAACAAGGTTTTGCTCATGAATACCCGCGCCGGAATGCTGATTGGCAAATGGATTACTCCCGGATTGACCGGCATCGCATTTTATTTTGCGGCTCTTATCCTGAAACTGAAAGGTTATTCCATCCGATCCATGTTCCCAGTCGATTTGCCTTCTAACTGGATTTCAGTGCATCCCGGATTAAATGAACGAACCGTTAAATATTTACACGAGCGAAATCAGGAAAAAGTGTATTGTTTTGCCCGGAATGTTTTGGCTGGAGGAAGCGATTTTTGCGGAATTCGTGAACTTATTCAGGATACGCTCATTGCCCCCATCTCACTGGGTTATTATTTCATCGGGCGATTCTTTTTCTCCAAAACGTATTATGCCTCGGCTGATTGCGATAATTGCGATTTGTGTATCCGATCATGTCCAGTTAAAGCCATCAAAAAGGTTGACAGTCGGCCCTTTTGGACGTTTAACTGCGAGAGTTGTATGCGCTGCATGAGTAACTGCCCGAAAAGAGCTATCGAAACAGCTCACGGTTCGGTTTTAGTGATTTCCCTGCTTTCATCACTGGTTTTTACTGGCTTGTTCTATCAATATTTCAAACTCCTGTTTTTCGATATCGAGTACACTTTCCTCGGTTTCGTACTCGAATCTGCTTTGTTCCTGGGTATTCTGGCCTTCTGGTACCGTTTTCTGCATTATGCTATGCGCTTTAAGATTGTCGAACGCATGGTAGTTTACACCTCGCTCACCAAATACAAATTTTGGGGCCGCCGATATAAAGCCTTAAAACCTGACAAAACCAGTTAACCTGATCTTCCGTCCTTTCATCGGTAAAAACAGACCATTCATACCTTTTTAATTTTCGAGATTGATAGATCGGTGATACTTTCACGGTGAAAATCAAAAAACCATGAATACAATTATCATCCGGAAAGAAAAACCTGAAGATTATACCTCTGTAATTGAATTGACGGCAAAAGCCTTCAAGAGTATGCCTTTCAGCGATGGAGATGAAGATAAACTCGTTGATAAACTACGGAAAGCTCCGACTTTTATTCCGGAACTTTCAATGGTTGCCGAACTCGACGGACAATTAGTTGGACACATTCTGTTTACCCCACTACAAATTAAAAATGAGCAGAACAGTTTTGCCTCACTGGTTTTGGGGCCGGTTTCAGTTCTTCCTGAATTTCAAAAACAGGGAATTGGCGGTCAACTTATCCGTGCCGGTCATCAAAAAGCCGTTGAACTGGGATTCCAATCGGTTATCCTGATTGGTCATCCGGAATATTATCCGCGTTTTGGATACAAAACAGCTTCAACTTGGGGAATTAAGACACATTACGAATTGCCTTCCGACGATGTTTTTATGGCCGTTGAACTCACCGAAAGCGCCCTGGCGAATGTTTCGGGCATGGTTATTTTTCCCCCGGAATTTGGAGAATAGATTGTAACGAATACCTCAGATATACGTCTGAAACAAACGAAAACAATTCATGCCAGTTCAGAAAACAGAAACAAAAACAGGATGCAAACAAAGAAAAAAGCAGTCATCATTGGGGCGGGAGTAGGCGGTTTGGCCATCGCCAACTATTTGGCTCAAAAGGATTATGCTGTTGAAATCTACGAGAAAAACGCCAATCCGGGAGGCCGCTGCGGACAAATGATTCAAGAAGGACACCGCTTCGATTTAGGAGCCACCATTTTGCTGATGCCTTCGCTTTATAAGCAGGTTTTGTCGGAGTTGGGTATAGATCTCGAAAAAGACCTCGAAACCACATCGCTTGAACCGGTTTATAAACTGTTTTTCAGCGATGGAAGCAATTTTGCCTTTACCCGCAATCCTGAAGAGATGAAAACGCAACTCGAAGCGATTGAACCCGGCAGTTTTCCGAAATATCAGGAATATGTGAAAGAAGGTTACGAGTATTTCAACCTGTCGATGAACGATTTGCTGGGTAAAAACTTCGATCACCTGTTTCAGTTTGTGAATTTCAAAAGCATGCGCCTGCTCCTGAAAATGAAAACTTATCTCAACCATACCGATTACATTCAGCGATTTTTTACCGATCCGCATCTCCGGATGGCGTTTACTTTCCAGAACATTTACGTGGGGCAGAATCCATACAAAGCTCCGGCTTTTTTTTCGATGCTTCCGGGAGCCGAAATTGCCGAAGGAGCTTTGTTCCCCAAAGGAGGAATGCATCGTGTTGTTCAGGAATTGCTTGAACTGGCCGATCGGAATCAGGTAAAGATCAATTACAAAAAACCGGTTGAAAAGATCATTTTAAACGGGAAGAAAGCCGAAGGAATTTTGTTGGATGACGGCACCATTGTTCATGCCGATTTGGTGATTGCCAACGCTGACTTGCCATACATTTACGATCAGCTTTTGCGAGACAAACAGAAAACCCGTTCACTGAAAAAGAAAAAATATTCGTGTTCGGCGATTGTTTTTCATTGGGGAGTTGACAAGGTTTATCCTCAACTCGATCATCACAGCGTATTTCTGAACGATCCGTACAAGCAAGGACTGGAAAAGATTTTCAATGAAAAATCGCTTTCCGATAATCCAAGCTTTTACATACATGCACCGGTGCGAACCGATAAATCGGCCGCTCCAGAAAATCAGGATACGATTTCAGTAGTGGTTCCGGTAGCGCATTTAGACGAAAAGTACGATCAGGACTGGAAAACATTGAAACAAACTGCCCGTGAAGGAGTTATTCGCCGACTGGAAGAAGCAGGCTTGTACGACATTGAAGAACACATCAAATTTGAGATATGTTACCTGCCCAAAACATGGGAAAGCAGTTGTAATGTGACTCGTGGTTCGGTGTTCGGAAGTTTGTCGCATTCTATTTTTCAGATGGGCTATTTCCGTCCGCACAACCAGCACAAAAAATACCGAAATTTGTATTTTGTTGGTGGTAGTACGCATCCCGGAAATGGTGTTCCTCTGGTGCTTTTTGGCGCCAAACTCACCAGCGAACGTATTCTGAAAGACAAAGAGAAAATGATGAAATATTAATGATAAATGATTAATGAGAACGTCACTGCGAGGAACGAAGCAGTCTGTATGCGAAAAGATTGCTTCACTCCATTGCATTCCGTTCGCAATGACGTCGGGATCGAGAACCGTCATCGCGAGCGTAGTGTGGCGATCTTAAAATAAGAATAGTGAATAGTCAATCGTCCAATCGTAAATAACAACATGGAAACAACAGTTCAGACCCAAACCGACCTGTATCTTGATATTTTCGAATCCATCGATTTCGAAAAGATAGTAGATCACCCCAATATCCTGATTGCCGCTCATTTTTGGGAACCCGAACGCTATCAGGCTGCCAAAAACTGCTACAAATTTATGCGGGCCATCGACGACTTGATTGACGATTACAAAACCGAGCATATCACCATTGCTCCTGAAAATCAGGCACAGTTCGAATCGGATGTTTACCGCTGGATCAATACCATTGCCGAAGCATCGCTCAATATTCCGAGCCACCGCGAACTGATCGAAACAGTTGAAAAATTCCGCATCCCGTTCTGGCCACTCGAAGCCTTTGCCAAATCGATGATTTACGATATTTACCACGACGGCTTTCCAACGCTGCAAGGTTTTATCGACTATGCAGGCGGTGCGTCGGTTGCCCCGGCATCCATCTTTGTACATTTATGCGGACTGACCCAGAAAGATGGTCAATATTTACCACCTGTTTTTGATGTCAAACGAGTGGCAACGCCCTGCGCCATTTTTAGTTACCTGGTACACATCATCCGCGATTTCCAGAAAGATCATCTCAGTAACCTCAACTATTTTCCTGACGATCTGATTGCCAAATATGGCATGAACCACCAGCAATTACTGTTCATGGCCAAAGGCGGACAAATAACCGACGGTTTCCGCAGCCTGATTCGCGAATTGTACGATGTGGCCGATATTTACCGCCTGAAGACTTATGAAATGATTCAGGAAATCAGGCCATTTGTTGAACCTCGCGGACAACTCAGCCTCGAAATTATATTTGCTCTTTACCTCATGGTTTTTGAGCGCATCGATATCGAAAAAGGCACCTTCACTTCCAAAGAATTAAACCCTACCTGGCAGGAGATAAAAGAACGCGTTGGACAGGTGATTGAGCGGTTTGAAGCTGAATAAATATTTATTCATAGCATCCTGAAAAAATGGAAACGATAAAATCACTTGAGAAGATCAGCTTTGATTCTTTGTCCGAATCTTTTGCAGAAGCATTTAAAGATTATGATGTTCATATCTCTAAAAATGAACTCAAAATCATGCTCTCACGAAGAGGGTTTGTTCCTGAATTATCGTTTGGAGCTTTTGATGGCGAACGGTTGGTTAGTTTTACTCTGAACGGAATTGGCAATTTTAATGGAGCAAAAACTGCATACGACACTGGAACTGGCACCATTAAAGATTATCGGCAAAGAGGGTTGGCAACCAAAATATTTGAGTATTCTATTCCAGTACTGAAAAAAGCTGGAGTTACCCAATATCTGCTCGAAGTTTTACAACACAATACTAAAGCGGTTTCTGTATATCAAAAACTTGGATTCGAAGTAAGCCGGGAGTTTAATTTTTTTGTCCGGGAAATGGACAAAATTATTCTGGGAAAGTGTAAAATGCCATCGGAATATGAGCTGAAACATATTGGCTTGGAGTACCGTGAGCAAATGATGAATTTTTGGGATTTTGAACCCGCATGGCAAAATAGCTTCGACTCAATCATGCGACGTTTGCCCGATTTTATGCTACTCGGTGCTTTTGAAGACCTAAAACTAGTTGGTTATTGCATTTTTGAGCCGATCACGGGTGACCTTACACAAATTGCAGTGGATAAAAAATACCGCAGACAAGGCATTGCTTCTGCCTTACTTGCTGAAGTGGCCAAAGAAAACAAACACTCAAACATCAAACTGATTAATGCTGAAATAGGGTGCGTATCGATCAGTGAATTTGCGGAATCAAAGGGAATTTTACTGAAAGGTCGGCAATTTGAAATGATCAGGCAACTATAGATTTTGCGTAGCCTTTGTTATAACCCTGCATTAACGTAGAGTCGTTGGTCATGCAACTGTGAAGCATCTTTCTGGAACAATCCTGATTTGAACTCTCAATAATTAGAACAATAATATGGAAGCAAAACACGATTCACCGGATGTTCTTCAACTCAAAGAGTTAGAAAAACCTGCAATTAAGGACAATGAAACTACAGACGTATTTGCAGAACTTGAGCGGGGAATTCATGTTGCGCTCGAAACTTATTCCAATGTTCACCGGGGGAGTGGGCACAACTCAATGGTGACTACGCATTTGTATGAACAAGCCAGGGACATTGTTCTGGAATATCTGGGCCTGAGCAAAGGCAAATATGTGGTCATTTTCTGTACGACCCGAAGTGCGACAGCTCTCATCAACCAACTCAAACCGGCGAGTTTTCAACTGGTCTCAAGTCAGGACATTGGTTTGCCATTGGGAGTAAGTACATTGGCTGTAAAAAGAAAAGCTTTGCCCAAAGGCGCTCCCTTTCAAACCGGAGGTGGAACTGCGAGACTTATTTCCAAAGAATGGGTAATCTGGTCCAAAGATTCCGACAAATTCGAGGCAGGAACCCCCGCCATTGTTAACATCATCGCATTTGCCAAGGCAGTTCGCATGATTCAGCTTTCAGGTAAAGACATCTTCCTGAATCCAACGGCAAAAAAGCTGACAACTAAAGAAATACTATATAACGATGAACTGGAGACATTCTCGGGTCAGGAACTGCTAAATGAACTGAGGAAGACACTGATCGGAAGCGGCGTTCAGGTTCCAACGATGAAAGGTAACCGGACATTCGTCAACCTCGATAACAGCGCCAGTACCCCAACATTTACTCCGATATGGAATGCTTTTCGGCAGACATTGCGCCAGCCCGAACAAGTCAGGCAGGAAGTTATTCTCGAAGTGAAGTCCATTTGTTCCGGAGTGCTTGGTGCACCCACTAATGCATATGACGTCATCTTTACTTGCAACGCCACAGAAGCCATTAATCTTGCGGCCCAGAGTTTCAGTCGTGAATCAGAAGAAGGTACCGAGCCTGTTGTCCTTAATACGCTCCTCGAACATTCTTCGAACGATCTGCCCTGGCGAATGATTCCCGGCTGTTCGGTGGTCAGGTTATCGATGGATGGCGAAGGTTTTATAGATTTGAATGAAATGGAAATCCTCCTGAAAGCATACAATTTGGAATGTCAGTACGGTGAGAAACGAATCCGGCTTGTAGCCGTTAGTGGCGCTTCGAATGTTCTTGGCGTTTGCAACAATCTGGAGGAGATCAGCCGGATAGCTCATCTGTATGGGGCACGGCTGTTGGTTGATGGGGCACAGTTGGTTGCGCACCGAAAGGTTGATATGGATGGATGCGGAATTGACTATTTCGCCTTCTCAGCCCATAAGGTTTATGCACCATTTGGCACCGGGGCGTTGGTGGTCCGAAAGGGTTTGCTACATTTCAATGCAAAAGAATTGGAAGAAATTCAATCATCCGGAGAAGAAAACGCCGGAGGCATTGCTGCTTTAGGAAAAGCCCTGAGTCTGTTAAACTGCATTGGCATGGACCTGATCGAAGAGGAAGAACAGATTCTCACCCGGAAGGTTTTAAACGGCTTGTCCCAAATAACAGGCCTTGATATTTATGGAATCAAAGACCCGGATTCACCCTGGTTTTCAAACAAAATAGGCGTGATTCCCTTTGCGTTAAAAAACAAAATAGCCACCCAGATAGGTAAAGAACTGGCTCTAGTCGGTGGAATTGGTGTACGGACAGGTTGCCATTGCGCACACATCACTGTCAAGCACATTCTTCATGTGGGGCCAGGTTTGGAGAAGTTCCAAAAACTGATTGTGACTTTATTTCCCAAATTATCACTTCCCGGAGTGGTAAGGGTGAGCCTGGGCATCGAAAACAGTGAAGCGGATGTTGACCGATTGATTCAGGCATTGGGCACAATTGCTGATAAGTCGCAAAACTCATCACAGAAGGAAGTCAAACAGCAGATGAAGGATTTCGTCAGGGTAGCGGCTGATCGGGTTTATAATTAATATCACCAGAACCCACATTGGGTAAATGATTAATCGGTCTCAATTCTTTTTGTCCTCAAGCCGGACTGGCTCTTCCTTTTCCAATCGATGAAAAGGAAGCAAAAATCTTGTCAAAACGAACCCTCCGCCGGGCGTTTTGACGGCCCTCGCACTCGCTCCGATCAATAGTTGCTTCAAATCTGAAGATTTGTGTTACAATCCAATTCTTTCGTGAATTTATTCAGCGCTGGCGTTGTTCCGCCTAAGAAGAAAAAGCGTTAAAAAAACAGAAGGAGTGAGCGTTAAGAAAATTTCCTTGTTTGACGACCATAGGGAGGAGTTTGGAAATTTTTAGCGAAGCGTATTCTGTTTTTAGCTTTTTATTCTTCAGCGGCGGCATTTTTTGTTTACTTTTTTTTGCTGTAGAAAAAAAGTAAAAGCCTGTCCGGCTTGAGGACAGAATCCTTGGTTTCGGGCTAAATAATCGTATTTCGATTTGGCCCTTGAAAACCATAACTATACCTTTCCAAACAATAATATCAACTGATCCGTAAACAAAGCTCTTCGTTGCAGGTTACAGGAAATAAAGTATTCCGGTAAATCATTAAAATTGAATCACTATGAAGAAACTTCTAATCCTCTCGGTTATCATGGGACTAATTCAATCTCTTACAGCACAATCGCTCAAGGCCGTGAAATATGCCGACGGCGCACAGGAACTCAATGGACTGGTAACTACAAATGCCGGGAAAAACTTGCCGGGCGTATTAATCCTTCCGGCATGGATGGGAATTGACGACGAAGCCAAAGCAGCCGCACTTCAGCTCGAAAAAGAAGGATACATTGCCTTTGTCGCCGATATCTACGGAAAAGGAAACATTTCCACCGACTTTGCCAGTGCTGCTAAAATTGCAACACAGTTTAAAAACGATTACCAGCTTTACCAGAAACGCATTTCGCTGGCGCTGGAACAACTGAAAGCTGCAGGGGCACAAAGCAGCAAGATTGCCGTAATTGGCTATTGTTTTGGCGGAACTGGCGCTTTGGAAACTGCGCGTGCTGGTTTTGATGTTGCGGGTGTAGTTTCCATTCACGGCGGACTGGCCAAAGCTGCGGATCGGCCAAACGTATCGATTAAAACCAAAGTTCTGGTTGAAAATCCTGCCGAAGACAAAGGCGTAACCAAAGAGATTTACGACCAACTGGTTCAGGAAATGAAAGATGGAAAGGCCGACTGGCAAATCATCACCTACGCCAATTGCGGGCATACGTTTACCAACCCGACATCAAAGGAATACAACGAAGTAATGGCTAAACGTGCCTGGAATCATACACTTTTGTTCCTGGGCGAATTGTTGAAATAAGGCATTTTAGTAGTCAGGGTTTCACTCCAAAGTGAAGCCCTGACTGGTTTTAGCCATTTACAAACCAGTTGCTTGCAAGTTGATAATTTTATGAAAAACTCTTCTCTGAAATCAAGGTATTTCGGGGAAGAGTTTTTATATTTAGCAGGAAAATATTGACTAACGATTATCATGCATATACAGATGGAATCGTGTGTTTAGGCCTGATTTTGTAATACCTAAATATGAGTTAGACGCAATTTACTTTTACTCCTGGATAGATTTTTGAATAAATGATTGCATTTTGAAAAACTTGACGACAATGAAGAATCTCATAAAATTCACTTTTTTGATCTTATTGTTTATGGGGTGTAAAAATAAAAGTGAAATTCAAGTCAAGAATGAAATTGAAGACCTCAGTTTGAATGCTGAAATTATTGATGTTGGTTGGTCAACCGGACATGAATGCAATTGCTATTCAGAATACCTTTTTGTGAAAATCATCTTAAAGAATAATTCGAATATCCCAAAGTCTTTTTGGATAATGAAGTGTTCTTGGCAAGAAAGCTTTATTACAGACGTTGATAGTATCGATTTTTTACCCAGAGATTGCTTATCAAACTTTCCTATATCAAAAGAATTAAGACCAAACGAATCAATAACTTTTACAAGTATAATTAAAGTTCCAGAATCAGTACTTAAACATAACGAATTTAAAATTGGTTTTGTAATGTATAGTGAAAGAGTCTTAATGGACCATTTAATGTTCGACAGAAAAACTAGAAATAAATATATAAAAAGCCTTAAAACCTATTGGAGTAATTCTCTTTCTATGAAATCTAAACCAATTGGATTTGAGGAAAACAAAGAATAAACCGCGCTGGCCTCTGTTTGAGCACCAGCGGAAACGAGGTGTTGTTGGTTTTGAGTCTGTGACGCAATCTTATTGTGTAAAAGTGAAATATAGGTTCTGATTATTAAAACTGAGTTATAAACTCAAAACCATTAACCCCTTGTTGCAAACAAGGGGTAGTGCAAGGAAAGATTAACGCTAAAATACAAGGCATGAACAATTCTGGCACACACAATCAGCGTATCACAAAAATGACCTTCGCCACGGTCTATCCGCTGTATCTCGCAAAAGTAGAGAAGAAAGGCCGGACAAAAGAAGAATTGCATGAGGTAATAGAATGGTTAACAGGCTTCGACAGCCAGAAGATACTGGAACTTATCAAAGAAAATGTAACTTTTGAAATCTTCTTCCAACAGGCATCGCTAAATCCCAATGCGTACCTCATCACTGGCGTAATCTGTGGGTATCGTGTGGAGGAAATCGAGGATACTTTGACGCAGAAGGTTAGGTATTTGGATAAGTTGGTCGATGAGTTGGCAAAGGGCAGGAAAATGGAGAAGATTTTGCGCGGTTCCTAGGGTGTTGTGAAGTACTGCACCTAATTTGAGTTTCAAAAAAACTTCGAATGGATTAGGGTAAATGTCCGAATATTTGTCATAACATAAAACCTAAAACCAACAAAAAATGGAAAGAAGAACATTCGTTAAAAACCTTAGCCTATCCGCCGGCTTAGTAATGGCATCCTCAGTTATACCAGCTGCATGTCAGGGAACAGAAAAGACAAATTTCGAATTATTGGATTTGCATGTTCACACCACCGACAAATTTACAATTGAAAATATCCTTGAAATTGGCAAAAAGAACCAGGTGAAATTTGGAGTGGTTGACCATCCGATTTCATGGGCGTTGAAAGACGATTACGACCTTAAAAACTACATCGAAAAACTAAGAAAATATCCGGTTTATATTGGTTTACAGCCAACCTATTTAGGTTGGAGTAAAAATTATTCCAAAGAACTTTTAGCCCAGGTTGATTATATTTTGATGGATCCACAAATGGTTCCCATGGGAAACGGCGATACCTGGCGAATCTGGGAATTTGACACCTATATTGATGACACTGAAGATTTCATGAAGCGATACATGGATTATTCATTGGAAGTACTTACAAAAGAGCCAATCAATATTTTTGGCTGGCCTCTGTTTTTACCGGTTTGTATTGCCCGCGATTACTATAAATTATGGACTGAAGACCGCATGCAACAAATAATAACTGCTGCAAAAGCACGAAATATTGCCATAGAAATTAACGACATGTCGCATACACCACACGAAGAATTTATACTGAAAGCAAAAGCACAAGGTCTTAAATTTACATTTGGTTCAGATTCGCGCAATAACAATGTCGGTCGTTTAGCCTACTGTAAACGGATTGCTGAGAAATGCAACCTAACAGCAACTGATTTTTACGTGCCGGTGAAAAAAGGATAAATGCAGTTCAATGAAGTACTGAAAACAATTTCAGAAACTCCGCTGCCACTCTGTTGGAAAGAGGTGTAATGTGCGAAGAGCAATTTATTTTCAGATCACAAACAAGCAATATTCTTAAATTCCATCAAATACAACTGTCGGTTGTTGAATAACAACCAGATGTAGCGCAATTACAACTACAAGTGTTCGCATTTTCATTGATTCTGTAAATAAACCCGGTTATGTTTGCAGAGTCAAATTTTAAAACAAAAGAAAATGGAAACTAAAATGATTGGCAGCAAAATTGCCGAAGCAAGAAAGAAAATAAACCTATCTCAAGCGGAACTTGCCCAACGTCTATTTATTAGCCCGCAAGCAGTTGGGAAATGGGAACGCGGAGAATCATTTCCTGACATCATTACTTTTATCCGGCTCGCGGAAATTTTAGGTGTTGACCTTAACTATTTTTCAGAAAACTTCCAATCGGTAGTAAACGAATCAAATGCATCTTTATCTATGCAGTCGGCAGAATCCGATAACTATCGGATGTCATCCGAAAAACAGGACCTTCCGGAAGGCAAGGTCGGGAATAAACTTCGCTGGGATATGTCGCGCGGAAACTGGGCGGACGCCGACTTTTCAGGGTTAAAAAATCTTCAGGAAAAATTCAGCTCTTCCAATATGCAGCGCTGCAAGTTTGTGGACTCAGAACTATCGGGGCTGCTTCTAAAAAGCAATAACATTGATGGCTGTGATTTCTCGGGTTCTGACATCAGTAGCAGTCACATTCAGAATTCCAATTTACTCAACAATCAATTTAAGGACTGTTCACTTAAAGAAACAGAATTTTCAAGAAGCAATATCAGCGGCTGCGATTTCTCAGGCGCCAAATTTACCGGAACCGAATTTTCAGAAAGCTATATTTATGGCTGCGATTTCAAAGATGCCGATTTTACAGGGGTTGTGATTAAATCTGGTGGCTTTACCGGAGTGGCGGCTAAATCTCTTAACATCGGGAAAAATACAATTACTAATGCTGTGTGGAACCGTACCTCTTTTATTAATGCACAGATTGCCGACATAGTTTTCACCGGCACATTGGAGGACTGCTCTTTTGAGAACTGTGTATTTACCAGGGTGACATTTCGGAATTCAATGCTTATTAATACTTTTTTTAAATGCCCGAGTTTGAAAAAGATTAAGTTTATCGATTGTCAAACAGATCGCATGACTTACGAGTTTCTGAAAAATGGCAAAGCAGACTTGAACGGTATCACATTGCTAACAACATAAGAAAATTAATTTGAGTTCAATCAGCATACCAATCTTCGTGTAACTTTGTGAAACCTTGGTTTACTTTGTGGTTAAACCCAAAATCAACAACTATGAGTGAAATAATATACCTGAACGGCAAGCTGATTCCAAAAACTGAAGCTGCGATTTCTCCGGAAGATCGCGGCTTTAACTTTGCCGACGGCATTTACGAAGTGATAAAATATTACGGCGGACGGCCTTTTCGATATGCCGATCACATGGAGCGGCTCCGTCGAAGTTTGCGCGAAATCCGGATTGATTTTGACGGTTCCGGTCTATTGGAAGCTGTATTTCAAACCCTTCTGGAACAAAACGGATTGGCAGATCAGGAAGCTGGGATTTACCTGCAGATTACCCGCGGAAGCCATACGCGGATCCATCAATTTCCAGAAGATATTAAGCCAACGGTTTATGCCACGGCCTTTCCTTTCGCTTCAAAATGGGATCAGCTCAAGAACGGAGTCAAGGTAATCACTACCGAGGATATTCGGTGGTTGCGTTGCGACATCAAATCGGTTTCGCTGCTGCCCAACGTGCTCGCCGCCGAAAAAGCTCATGAACAAGATGCCGTTGAAGCCATTTTTATTCGCAATGGAATCGTAACCGAAGGCTCTCATTCGAGTTTTATGGCGGTGAAAAACGGAGTGGTTTACACCCATCCCGATTCGAACCTGATTTTGCCGGGCATCACCAAAATTGTGATCCGTGAAATTTGCAAAGCCAATAATATTTCGCTTGTTGAGGAAGGAATTCCGGCTTCGGAACTGGCCATTATGGACGAAATGATGATTGTGGGCACCGGAAGCGAAGTTACCCCGGTTGTGCAACTGGATGAAAACCTTGTTGGAAATGGCAAACCCGGACCGGTTACCCTTTTCATTCAGGAGAAATTTTTTGAGCAAACCAGTTTGAAAATCGAATTATAAAACAAGCATTTCAATGAACCATGCGGAAAAACTAAAAGCAAATATTGCTTCATTTATTGCACTTGAAGAAGAGAACTGGCAACAGTTCTGTGGTTTTTTCAAATGTATTGAACTGAAAAAGAATGACTATTTTCTGAAAGAAGGTCAGGTTTGCGATTATGTGGGTTTCGTGAATAAAGGAGCGCTGGTTTATTTCAAAATGCTCGATAGCGGAACTGAAGTTACCACTGATTTTGCCTTCGAAAACGATTGGGTGACCAATAATCAGAGCCGCTTATGCAACACTCCCTCCTTGATTAACATCCGGGCAATTGAAACAACTGAAATGCTGGTCATTAAAAATAAAGATATGGCCGATTTATACAGTCGTATGCCCAAAACCGAACGGCTGGGAAGAATATTGATTGAACAGGCCTATATTCGGATCGTTCAGCAAAGTATTGACCTCCAATTGCTTTCTGCACGGGAGCGATATGAACAATTACTCCGGAAGTCTCCCGAGATTATACAAAGAGCGCCGCTGTATCACATTGCCAACTATTTGGGAATTGCGCCCAAATCTTTGAGCCGAATTCGCAAAGAAATCCTTCGATAGTTCATTTTGGTAACAAATGTGGAGCAATCGACATTTGAAATATGCTGAGT
>Ga0208789_1000398_pt1 | contig 42635 bp, 39 predicted proteins | sample Methanotroph_Enr_FD_187368 | JGI IMG/M metagenome (GOLD analysis project Ga0208789, IMG submission 187368) | Enriched soil microbial communities from Old Woman Creek wetland in Ohio, USA - Methanotroph_Enrichment_5 (SPAdes) (version 2) | ecosystem: Environmental > Terrestrial > Soil > Wetlands...
TACCCTGGGCCTGGGGCATTAACGGTTGCGCCTCGGTGATTAGCGCGATACTGGCAACCTTGATTGCGATGCAGTTCGGCTTTACCGTGTTGATCTTTCTGGCGGTGGTTTTGTATGGGGTTGCGGCTTGGTGTTTTCCGAAGTTGACACCGGCCTAAAGCCAGTTGTTTAACCACACCCATTAACAAATAGCCCCGGTTTTTTGCTAGGAAATATAGTTTGCTTAGGATTTCGCCAAAAATAACTTCCTCTTATGGTTCCCACGCTCCGCGCTCGCCGTTATACACTTAAGCATTCCGGAGTCGTCATACCGGCAGGGATGCCGGTCGACTGCATGGATGCAGGAGGTAGAGCAACGCAGGAGCGGTTGCCGGATCCAGTGCCAAGGACGGTAACTCGGAATAGACAAGTGCTTGATCAACGCGAAGTGCTAGCCGACGGTTTCACCTCCCTGTGCCTGGATTCCGGCATCCCTGCCGGAACGACGGTCTCTCGCAGGCGCTGGTGTATAACAACAAGCGCGGGGCGCGGGAACGATAAGTTCAAGTTTCGGGAAGTTATTTTTAACCAAATCCTTAGGAACATGCATAAATTAATTTAAGCAATTACCATGAAGGATATGAAAACTAAATCCTTCATGCTCTTCATGGTTTAAAAATAAAACTTGCTTCATGCACGTTCCTTAATACTGAAATATAAGATACCAACACTACCGTGCAGATTGTCGGCAAGATGGCGTTTTGACATAATAGCCGTCGCTGACTATCTGTTATTATACCCAAAGGGCATAAGTTTCGTTTGAGCAGACGAGCCGCTCAACTCAGCTTTAAATCTCAAAAAACATTGATACCACTAAAGTACCGGATTCTCACTGATGCCTTGTTCGCGCGGGGCTAGTTTGGAAATGCCTCTACCCTTATCTTCATAACAAAATGTATCTCCTTATTCGTGTCGCTTTTTGCATCTGTCCGGCCGAGAGCGTTTGGATGTCAAAATTTTGATCCCTCAGTGACCTGCAATATGCCTGTTTGGCATGTTATCCAGTATAGAAAATCTGATTTTTCACCCATATTTAAATTTAGGAATAGAAAATGGATATACCCATCGTAATTAAAACCAAAATTTGCATCGTCGCCTTGATAATACTGGGATGTAGCCCGTTGGTTTATGCTCAGGTCGGACAAAAGCCGGAAAGCCAACGCTGTAGTAACGATGTGCTGCGCAATATAGGAAAACTCTACAATTTTGACGAGTTAACTTATCGTAATGAGCAAGGCAAAGGCTTAGTTTTAATGACTGCTTGCAGAATTTGGCCTTATGATGAATCCATCACTCTTTCGGCTTTTCTTATAGGTTCATCTCATGCAGAGGGTAATCCGGAATTGCTTATCGGCATGATTGATAACAAAAAGAATCAATTGTTGGCGCGTTACAACGAGACGCAAGGCAATGCCTTCGCTCCGGTTATCGATGCCGACAAAGACCATTTTCGCATTGATACCGCCCGCTACGACCTTGCGCCAGGAGTCAGGGCGTTTGCTATAGATGTGTTCAAAGGGGACCAGGACGATCCTTATTGCGGAACTGAGACGATAGGCCATACTCGCCATCCCTACGTTAAGCGCGGCAATGAAATAGCTGCGCTTTTTTCTCAGGGCTTGACCATGTCTTATCGAACGCGCATTAAAGGCGACGCCAAATGCAGGAATGGAAAACCCACGACTACACAAGGTGTTGTCTTTGAGGATATAAAACTGACCATCACCATGAGTAAAAATACTAGCGATGGTTATGCCGATTTAATTATTACCGGCGTGAGCACCTACAGCGACGGAACGCCATCGCCACGGAAACCGTTTTACTCCGAGATGAAATATTCTCATCATTTTATTGGGAATAAAGACCATGGAACTTACGCTAGTCCTAATGGCGATCTGAACAGTTTGATTCATACGTGGCGAGGCGATGCCGGTTAGACCTTCCAGGTTTTTAAAACCTGGAAGGTCTGCTATCGGCACGTTTCTCGCCTAACTCTAGGCCAGACAACAGCCCGCAGAGGCTTGTGCATAACGCGATGTGCGCCGGAGTATCAGAACGATCTATTTTAAATATTTTCGTGCCTTTCGTGCTTTTCGTGGACAATACGATTACACAAGCTTTCATTCCCGGACGAATTGCAATGTTCCACTTATCTATTTCCCGCGCACAAATTATGTCGTTTCTAAATAGGAGACGCCAGGGGCTGATAAAAGGAATTGCCCTGCTAATCCTGCTGCTAACTCCCCTACCCCATAACGTTTTAGCCGCAGAATCATCCCCGCTTGCCGCGACATCGGGTTATAACACCGCACTGATCAATAAAAACTGCGACGGCTTTTCGCAAATCCCGATTACCAGCATTCAGGGTACTTGCGTCGGTTTGGTCGCTGCAAAAAGCCACCATCTTAAACAGCCCCGATATGCCGCCCAGTTCGATGACAAGACCCTGCTGGTTACGGATATGTTGGGCTGGGGAGCCAAGAACGGCACGGTATGGGCCATCGAATTTTCCAAGAAAATGGAAGAGCTTGGCCCGAATGAAACCCAGTCGCTCAAGATTACCAATCTATTTTCCAAAAATAACTTGCCCAATCCGGCCGGAATCGCCGTGGCCCCTAATGACATAATTTATATTGGGCTGCCCACAGGCATAATGAAGTTTAAGCTGCAACGCGACGACAAAGGCGAAATTAAAACCGATCCTGAACTTGAAGTTTTTATTAACGATTTCGATCAAGTGCGGAAATTCTCCCAAAATCTGATGGCGATTGAAGACTATGCCCATCCGATGACCAGCTTTTCGTTTAGCCCGGATTACCGGTTTATTTATGTCAATCTGGGTTCCCAAACCGATTCTTGCGTTAAACACAAATCGACCGATCAACGCGACAAAGAAACTTGCGATGAAAACTCCGGCGAGCTGCCTGTGTCCTCGGTGCGGCGCTATTCTTTAGATGCTCAAATGAACCTGATTGCCGATTCAGACATAACCTTCGCCAACGGTTTGAGAAACTCAATGGCATTAACCGTTCATCCAAGCGGCTTGGTGGTGCAAGGCGAAAATGCCATTGATCTGCCCGATAGCGAATTGCCTGCCGAAGAAATCAATATCTTGCAATTATCGCCGGACAATAAGGCTCAACATTACGGCTGGCCCTATTGCTATAACGATGGCGATAAAGTTGTCTCATTTGCCGAGTTTAAAACCAGAAAAGAGGAATGCGAGAGCTCATCTTTCATCCCGGCTTATCGTGCTCTGCCCGGACATAGCGCTCCGCTGGGCATGATTTATCCCTCGTCGAAAAAACTGCCGATGCTGGCGAATACTCTATTAATCGGCCTGCACGGCTATGCGGCTTACGGGCATAAAGTAGTGGCCCTGCCCGTGGACGCAACCGGCAAGCCCGATAAAAACGCGCCGCTGATCGAGGTGATTTCAAACTGGAGCAGCGCCAATAACCTCAACCCACTGGGCGCGCCTACCGGACTACTGGAATGGAGCGATGGCTCGATTATATTTATGGATGACAAAAATGGGGCCATTCTTCGCTTAAGCCTTGGCGAGCGGGTAAACAAAATCGACTTGATTGCCGCCAATGCCGACACCTTCAAAATTACCGAAGCCATGGTGCAAAAGTTCACACCAATAAGTCAGCTGTTAAAAACCAAGTGCGGCGCCTGTCACGCCGAAATGGTGGACGACCAGCCCCAAGTCAATTTAAAAGCCTTGATTGATTCCGGCAAACTCAATCTTTCAGGCCTTGAAGAAAGCAGTTTGCTGACAAAAGTCCGCTACCGGCAAATGCCGCCGAAAACTTCTGATCCTAAAGAGTTTCCGCCACTTACTGCCGAAGAACGGAAGCTTGTTTTGAGTGATATTGTTAAAGTGTTTGGAAGGTAAACGGTTGAGGCATCCCCTTTAGTTTTATTAGGCAGAACAAAATGAGTCTATACAGAATACTTGTTGTCGCGATCACCGGTCTAACTTTAGCCCCATCAGTACGGGCTTTAGAAAGCGAATATAACGGCATCGACGATTTTATGAGCGGCGTTCCAAACATGACGGTTGTCAATAAACAGGTGGTTGAAGGTGACCTGAATCAAGATACTCGCTATGACAAAGTTGTTCTCATAAACAGCGAATCCGATGGCATCGCGTATGATCAAATTTTTGTCCTGCTCCAAACCTCGAATGGCGGTTTACGCATTACTGGGAAGTCGATGAAAGTCCGTTCTGATGAGATTAATCTTTCATTAAAAATCAACAAAGGCAGCTTCTTCGTTTCCGTCGAAGCGATCAAGAGTATATGGGGAACCTATCAGTTCAAGATTCATAACGGTGACTTTCGGATAATTGGGTTAAAGCTTCACGTGGCTGAAGACAGCGGCGAACCAGACCATGATATAACTGGCATTGTGGATACCGATTTCAATCTCCTAACGGGTAAGCTTTTGTTTAAGCGAGTTGGCGACAGGCGTGTAGGCCACGCAGACGCTGTCGGCCATACTTGCCCGCTGTCCGACTATAATTTTGATTTCTTTTTCTGCGCAGATTCTTGGAAAACGAAAGATGGGCAAGCTGTCGATGACCTTATGTCACCGAATTGATGGAAGTGGGAGTGCAACGTTAGATAAATGGCAAAAATAATAGCACTAAAAAATCATTCAAGCGGTGCGCCTAACTCCGCTCTTAATTTAAACGTTATGCTAATCCGAGGAGGATTGCTACATGAGATTAACTTTAGTATTGCTATTCATCTTTATGCAAGTGCTTACGCCCACATATAGTGGAGAATTGAATCAATATTCAGTGGAATACTACAAAGGATTTATCGATAATAAATACGAATTTCTAATGCAAATAGTAAATAATAACAATATATGCTCAGGCAGCTATTATTACAAAAAACACAAAAAGCCAATACTTATAAATGGTTCTTGTGATTCAAAAAGTATTACTTTGGAAGAACAGAATGATGGCAAACGTAAAACCAATAAGGCTGGACTTAATAAATTTATTGGTATTAAAAACAATGACAATATAGATGGAACCTGGCGCTCGGCTGACGCCAGCACAGTATATAAGTTTCAGGCGGCTAAGATAATGCCAAATAAAGCAGAAATACTTGGGGATGCTAAGGGACAATATTATTTGTCGAGCATATCAGGTTTTTATGGTGCGAATTCAATGGCTGATATATATAAAGAAAAAGGGGGATGGCTAGCCAGCGGCTCATCAATATCAGGCGGAATGAGAAAAGGATACTTATTTAGTTTAAGTAAAAAAGAGAAAAAAATTCTCTCTTCATTTAAGATAGTTGTTGATGACCAATTAGCAGTTAATATAATTTCAGAAGAGGTAATTATAGCCAAGTTCCCATACTCGGAAAAAAGCGTTTTTAGCGTAAAAAATATTAGCCGTGAAGAGGATGACATTAATAGAATATACGAGTATGCCAAGTACGATAATTTTTATCGCGATAGATTGCATATAGCAACATCTGATGAATTTAGCTTTTCAAACTATATAACCTTTGAGAACACCCCTGTAGATCCAGTCCATGCCGTTACAGTCGATTATTATCCGGGCGGTTTTGAAGTCTCGATTATTGATAAGCAATGTTGCGGTGGTACAAGTTTACAATTCATAAGACGTTAAACAAACACATAACGAATAAGGTTAGATTGTGAGAGCGATAGAGAACCACAATCTGAACCGGTTGTTGGACAAGCCCGGTGGAAGTCGGAAGGCCGACTTTATTATAAGAAAATATCTTTTCGGATTTTTTGGGTTGCGGCGAGGAGTCTTGTAGGCCGGGCAAGCTGTTTATGCCCGACATTCACATACATCAAAATGTCGGGCAACAAAAAGCTACCGCCCGACGGGGCATATCAATGGCAAGTTCGGCTTATTTCCCAAGATGCAACGCGTTTTCAAGCGTCTGGCGGATAAACCGTTGATAAGGTACGCCTGAACGCTCGGCTTCCTCTTTGATCGCGTCAAAGAGTGTTTCAGGCAGGCGCATGGTAATGCTCTTATCCTTTGGCTGAAACTCAAAGCTAACAGGCTTCATGTCTGACAAGTCATATTGGGTTAAATCGGCTTCGTCTACAAAGGACTCGGCGGCTTTATCGGTTCTAAGTTTTGGAAATTTCTTTTTCATAATGTTCTACCTCTTTTTGGTGCATGTAACGGGCGCTGATGGGACGGATTAAAACGTCGTCGTTATGAGTGCGCAAGGTAAAGGCAATAAATACGCTTCGACCTTGGTGAGTTTTGCCAATGCCGATAAACCGATCTTCTCCTTGGGAATGGGTAGGATCAGGAAAAACTGCCATGGTCTGATGAAATACGGATTCTATTTCCGCAATTTCGACGCCGTGCTTTTGGCACTTTTTCAAGTTGCCATGATTCCAATCGAATCCAGCTATATTGTGTATGGTCATGTTTTATAGTGTGCGTTTGTATGTACATTTGTCAAGCTATATCGCTTGTCGATCAATGCTCATAAGCGCATCAATCACGAAAGATGCGCTTTATTTTGTTCAGCACAAAAAGGCATTTTTGCTTATTTAATTCTTCTCCCTTTCTTAGCGATTTACGGGGTTTCCGATTCGCTGAATAGTTGCCTTATTTTTAAACCATGAAGAGCATGAAGGACATGAAAACAAACTCTTCATGTCCTTCATGCTCTTCATGGTCATTGCTTATTAATTTATGCGTATTTCTAATCCATTAACCTTGACGGGTTTGACGGGCCACTACACCACACACTGCAAAGCCAGCACAAAACTCACCCCATCATCTCGATTTTCGACTCGAATGGTCCCGCCCATTTTTGCCATATAAGTTCGCGCAACAAACAAGCCTTGTCCTCGCCGCTCGCTGCTATTAAAGACCTCCGTATCCGAGATACCGTACTCGAATAGTTTGTCCAACAACGCGGAACTGATCGGCTGGCCTTGATTGTGAATACCGATGTGCGCAGTGTTGTCGATGACGCTAAGGCTGATCTGAATAAAGCTGCCTGGAATGCGATGGCGATCGGCGTTACGAAGAATGTGGGTGATGACATCTTCGAGAGAAAATTCGTCCGCACGTACTTGGGTGTTCGGCAGCGAGTCCGCTTGAAACTGCACGTTTAACACGCCTGCGAAATGGGCATTGTCGGCGACATTTTGTAAAAATTGGTTAATGTCCAGCGTATCCATCTGCAAGGTTACGGCCTCCAAGGCTTCGCTGGGCGAAGCGCTGCCGTATAACACGCGCACGGCTTGTTGCATGCGTTGTACATAGCGATGGCTGGCGTCGTCGGATGAGCCATGCAATACCATCAGCGATTGCAGGGGCGACATAATTTCGTGTCCGACCGCATGCCACATTTCGCGTTCTTGTTGAGTACGGATGTGTTCGCGCTGTATGTCGTTTTTAACGCGCTGTAATAAATCCGCCAAGCTGCCTGCCAAAATCCCTAATTCGTCACGGCCGCGTAAGTCGGCAAAATCCAGTTGCTTGAACTGTTGTTCAAACTGTCCGTCTTGCATGGTGTGCGACACCGTTGCCGCGCGTTTAGCGAGAACCGCCACGCGGCGCACGAAGCTGAATTCAATCACCAGCCAGGCCAAAACAATCGCCGCCAGCATTGCCGCGACAAACCAGGAGGTTCGTGTTGCGGCAATGCTTAAACCGCGATCAAGGCTACGCAACTGACCGGTTAAGCTCATTTCGTAACGGCCCGCGGCGGTGGTAATGATGTCGTGCAGTTCAAGCTTTTCGGGAACGTCTTGAATCGGTAAACGATGAATTAAGCGAGTGAGCCAAGGCGACGATGTTTCATCAGCTTGTCTGCCCTTGATGGTTAACAGCGCTTGGGATGTTTGTCCCAGTTTGCGTACCGACAAGGTTTCGCCGGGCTGCAAGATGGTTTGCAGGTCGTTTAATGAAAAAGGCGGCAATGCGTTTTGGGCATTGCTATCGAACAAGGGTTGGCTATTTTGCGGAGCCAGCATTTGCATGCTGAGGCGGATGTTTTCCAAATCAGCGGGCGGCCAAACCGGGCGATGGCCTTGAAAAAGCGCGTCGCGCAAGGGTTCGACGGGTAAGCGTATGGAAAAATAGGCGAGCCTTGCGCAGTTTGGGGTGTCTCTGACGGCACCCGCACAGTGCGGGCTTTGCCATAACCAGCCGCGAAAATCGCGCACCGGTTTGGCATCGCTTTTGAGTGACTCGCCGGTTTCGACAAAGCCGGTCAGCCGTCCTTGTTGACTGGCCGCTTCCGGTGCATTTTGCGCTTCAAAGGGTGCAATCCACTGCCATTGTTTGCCGCGCATTTGCAAACTGACCCGCGCACGATGGACGGTATCCAGTTGCAACAGGCCGGATTTTCTACCGACCAGTTCGGTGCTCGAAAAACTGCCCACCAAATAAATGAATCCGCCGGCATAGGGATTATTGCCAATGGCGACGCAAACCGAACTGCCATTGGGATAGACCACGCTACAGCCGGACATTTCAACCGCTTGTTGCGCTTTATATTGATCGTCGAAATCCAATGAGCCGTACGGCAACATCAACGGATGCAGCGGCGTGGAAAAATTGCCGACGCTGGGATTTAACAGGGCTAATTGGCCGGATGGGTGGCGCAATTTCGCCATGATTTCCGCTTGAGTTTTGCTAAAACTGCTTTGATAGTTTTGATAACTGCGCTGTTTTTCTTCATGGAGCAACACGATAGCCAGCGCGAGCGTTGCCAGCATCAGCAACACAAAGGTGGCGCGCAGCACCAAACGATTGTGGAATGCGGCTAAGCCTAAACGGGGAGCCGCGAATTCTGCTAAGGCGGGCAACACGGCTTTCATCTCGATACCCACCGGAAGCCGCGCATCGGCACGTTTTCGATGCAGTCGAAATCAGGGTCAAGTTCGCGAAACGCTTCGCGTATGGTGCTGACGTGTTTACGCACATTGTCGCGATTACGCCCGCTTTTCACTACCTCAAACAAGTCGTTATAGGACACCACTTCGCCGCGATGTTGATAAAGCGTGGCGAGAATGCGTTGGGCGGTGAGCGGTAAGTTGATGCGTTCTCCGCGCCATAATGGGCTGAGTTGCCAAAGCGGATCGAGCGTTAATTCCTGTGCGGGTACCGGTTCCGGTTTCAGCGCTTGCGCCTGTCGGCTTTTAGCCACGCGCAGCATGTCCAGGAAAGTTTCGATGAAGTCGCTTTCTTCAAAGGTGGTTTTTTGCAAATAATCCCAAGCGTCGAGCGCCTTCATAATGCTGCGATAAATCGAGGCGGGCATCGCGGAGACGACCAGAACGGGCGTGCCTTGCTGCCGCTTATTGATCTCGTTAATGATGGCTACGCCTGCATGACGTTCCCGCCCCAGCTCAATGTCCAATACCACAATATCGTAAGCTTCACGGGCAATGGCCGCTTGCGCATCGTCACGGGTAAACCATTGATCGATCCGCACATCATTCATATCCGCTATCGCCGCTTTAATCCAACCGGCAAATTGGTTGCTGGTGGGGCGATCATCTTCGATTACCGCTATTTTGGTCATTGTTTCTCCGGGTTAATTCTCAAACTTGTAGGGACATTATTCGTCCACGAAAAACACGAAAAGCACGAAATTTTTCAAAGAGATGTTTAACTACAGCTCGCATTCTAATAAGTGAACAGCACAAACAATGCAGCATACTGATTCATTTAGTGTTTTTTTTCGTGGCTTTCGTGCTTTTTGTGGACTAACTGCGATTTTTAGGGTCAATGGACGGCCAGGTGACACCCTACAGTTTTGCGCATGCAGGCAATTATCAACCCTTCCTCCCAAAAAACGTTGTGAGTTTTTCTTCCGCGCCCGGAATAGTCCGTCATTGCCGTGAAATAACTGGGCGAGCGGCTGCATTGAACCTTCCCGGCTAAACACGAAGAATGTCTTCCAGCGCACAGCATCACGCAGTACGCAAATTACCCCTCAGTTAAGGAGAATCATCATGTTGAACCGCGTTAAAAAAATCGTCCACGGCATTCGTAATCTGTTTGCTTTATCTGCCCGTAAAGTCTTTGTTATCCCAACAATATCCATCGCACCGCGACAATGCGCGTTTATCGGCAAGACTTTGATTACGGTGGTTTTGTTAGGCGCGCTGGGCTATGGAATTTACCGACATCCTCCTTTTCAAAGTGTTCCTCAAGGCGAAGTGGGAGTACGGATTAATCAGTTCACCGGCAGCGTGAGCGAATGGCGGAACGGCAATGTGTGGGTGATTCCAGGACTGTACCAAATGCGGGTGTATTCACTGCGCGATCAGGTTTATCACCCGCGTGAAATCCGGAGCGCAACCGGCAGTGCGCCGCTGCAATCCATCGAAGGTTTGTCGTTTGGGGTCGATTTGTCGGTCCGTTATGCTTTGGACCCGCTTAAAATCACTGCGCTGGCTAAAACCGGCCCCGACGACATCAGTAAAGGACTGGTCGAATCCGCGGTACAAGGGGTCATTTATAAAGTTTTTGCCAACTATACGATGCGCGAAATTTTCTCGAACAAACGTGTGGAAATCCAACAGCTTATTGAAAAAGAAGTGAGCTCAAGTTTAGCCGGAGACGGCATTGTGTTGCGCCATGTACAAATCGGCAACATTGATTTACCCGCCGAATATCGGCGCGGGATGGAAAGTTTGTTAGCCGAAGAATTAGCGACCCAGAAGATGCGTTACACCTTGGAGCTCAAGGAAAAACAGGTCAAACAATCCGCCTTGGAAGCCGAAGCCGAAAAAGCCCGCCGCGAAACCGAAGCGCAAGCGGCGGCAAGTGAACAAGTCATTGCCGCCAAAGCGCAAGAAGAAGCGATGAAGCATGTGTTGCCTTTTAAAGAAAAACAAATTCAGCAGCGCCAATTAGAAGCGGAAGCCGACAAAGTCGCCCGTATTCGCGGTGCGGAAGGCAGCGCGCAAGCACGCCGTATCGAGGCGGAAGGTGAAGCCGACGCGCGGCAAAAACTGGCCGATGCCGAAGTGTATCGAGCAGAACACATGGGCAAAACCAACGCCGAACAAATGGAACGTGAAGGTGCGTTGGTGACCAAACATCCATTGCTGATCCAAAAAACATTGGCGGATAAACTCTCCGATAAAGTGCAGGTTATTATCGCCTCGCCTCCTGCCGGCGGCGGTTTTATCGGTGCGAACTTATTGGGTGCTTCAGCGGCACGCACTGCTCGTTCCAACGAAACAGCAGGAGCGGAATAATCATGAATGCGATGTCTATTTTTGTATCTCGTCTATTGGCTGTCCTGTGTTTAACCGGCTCGGCATTCGCCAACCCGACAGAAATGGCGATGATTGTTCAAGACTCAACGGCATTACGCGCAGCACCCCGCGATTCCGCTCAGCAACAAGCGGTATTGTGGCAAGGCGAGTTAGTGGAAATACGCGGGCAACGAATGGATTATTTACAAGTGTACGACTATCACCGCGAACGCGGCGGCTTTGTGCGCGCCAATCAAATTCGCCGTACCGCCTTGGCCGCTAACGAAGCGGGTGATTTGTTATCCGTATTACGTTTTGTACGCGACACACCCGACGCAGAGGCATTGGGATTCGGTTACGCCGCCGCTTATTTAAAAGCCGCGCCTGCTGAAGAATTACGCGGCGCATCAGGTAGTGAAGTATTTGATGCATTAGGCAGCATGGCTGATCGTCTTGCCCAACGCGCTTCGTCCGAAGCAGGCGTTAGCAAAAATGCGGCTCTTGCCTTATCGTCGCATCTCGAAGTGGCGGCGCGTTACGGCATCAAATTCATCAATTATGAGCGTGATGGGCGGATGCTGATGTGTTATGACGGCGAAGCGTATCGTTATGTGCTGGCGGGCGTTGCCACCCCGATACAACGCGCCCAAGCCGCATTAGCACTAACCCGCGCCGAATGTGCCGATCCGAATTTAGGTCCGCGTGACCGTTACCAGCTCAATGAAGAATACGCGGCTATCCTTGATAAAGTGGAACACCGGGACTTGCCCGACTACCTGAAAAATCGCATTTTCATGCGCCGTGCCAGCGTGTGGAGCCGTTTGGCTTACCAGCAAACCCGTAACGGCGAAAACGCCAGCACGACCATGAATCGCGCACTGACCGAATTGGCCAGTGTAAACGTCCAAGAACTGCCCGATGGTGATTTAAGCGCATACAACGATACCCTCATGCTGGTAAGTGCTAACCGCTGGGCAGCATTGCCCGCAGGGATTAATTCAAGTAAAGGCTTAAACATCGTAACCACGAGCGGCCAACCCGGCGAAACTTGCGTGACGCTGGTTGACGGCAAGCAAGAGCTGCTAAAACGTTGTACCTATAGCATCGTCTGGAACAACTCCATCGGCATTAATCGCGAACAGAATGCGCTGGCATTGGCCGTGCAACCGATGGAAGCTTGGCGGGAAATATGGTTGTTCCGAAAAACGGCACAAGGTTGGGTACTGCATGTTTTACCGCCGAATGCGAGCAACCCGGAACTCGGTTATATCGACTTCGCCGGCTGGATTCCCGGCGGCAAGCAAATGTTAATCGCCCGCGAAGCACGTAGCGAGGGTAAATATAAACGTAGTTTTGAAGTGCTGGACCTGGATACTGCGACGGTACAACAACAAAGCAGCAAACCGGAACTACTGGGTGCATTGCAACGTTGGCAAGCTGCGGAGTGGAAGGAACATACTTTGAGCTTACGCTAAAAAATGGGAATACCGTGTCGGTACAAGACAAGATTGCATGCCGTGAAGCCCGATCTAGCGGCATTGGCGAACAGCGAAAACATGGAAGACGGCGCATCCGCTTCGAGCGGGCTACAGCCATTTGTTTAAGCGGCGTTGCATTTATTATATAAACTCAAGATATGCTAAAATGCGCCGCTGACAAAGTCCCTCCCCTGACCGATTCATCCAGCGGGTAGTGCGATATTGCTACCTGCTCAGCGTTCACCTTAAAAACAATTTCTTTGGAGCTTTTATGATTATTCTCGGTATTAATGATGGCTGCCATCATAATTCCGCCGCCTCAATTTTAGTTGATGGCAAATTGGTTGCTTCTGTTGAACTGGAACGCATTTCCAGAATTAAAAATGACGGCTCTTTTCCCCATGCCGCAATCGATGAAGCTTTAGCCATTGCCGGATTAAAAGCTGAAGATGTCGATATGGTTGCCAAAGCCAACTTATCGCGCTGGCAACAAATACCGTATCTTAATCGCTATTACAATCATATGGCCCGGGCCGGTAAAACCGATAGTTCAATCAGTAAAATCTTCTGGAAAAAGCAATTCGAGCGTTATCGCCGGGTGCTTTCCCGCCGCAAAAAACCGCTGGGCATTCTGGCGCAAAAACCTTTTCAAACGGTTGAGCATCATTTGGCTCATGCGGCATCCGCTTATTATGCTTCGCCATTCGGCAATGAGCGTGTCGGCGTGATCACTCTGGACGGGGTCGGGGATTTCTCCTGGGGTTCTGTTTGGATCGGCGATAAAGGAAAGTTACAGCTGATAGACCATTTACACCAAATCAACAGTATCGGCTTATTGTATTCCGCCGTTACCATTTACCTGGGTTTCAAATCCAGCCGGCATGAAGGCAAAGTCTTGGGCCTGGCCGCTTTCGGCAACCCGGAACCGTTGTTATCCCGTTTACTTGCCCATACCAACAGCGACAATTGGGATGAGCTTTTTGATCCTAAATTGGTACGCGTCTCTCTGAAATTCGGCTCCGATCTAGGCCAATCGGTTATTAAAGAACTGTGCGCCGATCTATCCAAAGAAGATGTAGCCGCCGGCATTCAAGCTTATACCGAAAAATTGATTTGCAAGTGGGTACAAGACCGGGTCAAGGAATTAAAAGTCAACAAACTGGCTTTGGCCGGCGGCGTATTTTCCAATGTAAAACTCAACCAGCTGATCCTGGCGTTGCCGGAAATCGAAACCATCTATGTGCACCCGAACATGAGCGACGGCGGCTTGGCAACAGGAGCCGCATTTGAGGTTTACTCGCGCTTAAAGCACGGCTTTGAGCCTCAGTTTAACCAGCAAGTTTACCTGGGTACCGAAATTAATCGCGACAATGCCTTAGCCGCGATTGAACAACATGGCGTCGCTTATGAAGAACCCGACAATCTTGCATTCACTGTTGCCAGATTATTAGCCGACGGCAAAGTTGTCGCTCGCGCGGACGGCAAGATGGAATACGGTCCTCGGGCTTTAGGCAATCGCACGGTCATGGCGGCCTGTAACGATCCGACCATCAATGATTGGTTAAACAAGAAATTTGCCCGTACCGAATTTATGCCTTTTGCCCCGGTTATTCTTCAGGAACATGCAAAGGAATATTTCCCCGAATGGAAGGAAGACCATATTACCGCGCGTTTCATGACGCTGACTTACACTGTTTCAGACTTGGCGAGACGCAATATTCCCGCAGCCGTGCATATCGACGGCACGGCGCGTCCTCAGGTGTTGCGCCGTGAGGACAACCCGGATTATTACGATGTGATCAAAGAGTATTACGATCTTACCGGCGTACCCAGCGTGATCAACACCAGCTTTAATATGCACGAAGAGCCTATTGTCCGCACTGCCGATGAAGCGATTCGCGCTTTTCAGGCTGCCGATCTGGATGCGTTGATTTTGGGGCCGTTTTTAATTAGAAAGGCCGGCTAAGCTTTTATTCACCACGAACGACTGCATGGATGCAGGAGGTAGAGCAATGCAGGAGCAATTGCCGAGGCACGAAGAGCACGAAGAAAAACATAAACTTCGTGCTCTTCGTGTCTTCGTGGTGTTCTTTTATACGATAATTTCCCGCAACACCGATGTGGCGTAACTTCCAGCCGGCAAGGCGAAACAAAGCTCCAGCGTCGCGTCATCAATAAACCGCCATTGCAAATCCTGCACATTCACTCTTAATGCGCGCCTGTCCCGGTCAACGGCGTTCGCTATCAAACCTTGGGCCAGTGCTTCATGCGCATCGATAATACCTTGCTCAACAGCTAGCGCATCGGCTGAAACATCGGCATTTCCCCTGCCCCATAATACGCCGGTAGGATGGATTTCCTTGGCCTCCAATCGCCGGATGATTTCAGCGTCCGGCCGATCCGATTGAAAACAGCTATGCGACAAATCGAATTGATAAGTGTCGCCTGCAAGCGCTTGGTTCCAGTTATTTTGCGTGATCCGCTCAGCCAAAATCAGGTTGAACAAATAAGACCGGGCCGCCGACAAATAAATGCTACGCTGCTCGCGGCCCACTTTGGCTCCCTGAAACATTGCCAAAGCCTTGCTGACATTTTGCCCCTCATTGCCAAAACGTTGCGAGCCGAAATAATTGGCAATGCCGTTGGTTTTAATCAGTTCCAGCTGCTGAATAGTTTTTGCTTGATCGCCCTGCCAATCGCGAACCACCAGCTTAAAGCTATTGCCTGACAACACGCCGCGTTTGAGTTTTCTGGCATGGCGAATTGCCTGCAACACTTTTACATTGTCCGATTCGAACTGCGTCCAATCGGGATCGGCTTTGCCCGGCAACCAGACGCTGAACCATTGCGTCGTAACCGCGTAGCGATCTTTTAGCCCCGCATAACTGACGTCGCGTTGCCGGACATTGGCAAACCTGGACAGTTGTCTGGCGACATATTCGGTATTTTCGCCTTTCTTTTCTATTTGCAAGAAAGTATGTTCGCCCGCGCCTGACGGCTCAAACGACAGGTTTTCTTTAACGATAAAGTCTTCGGGTAAACTGCGGATTTTGCCTGAGCCGGAAGGTTGGCCGTAAACATAAGGCCAAACGGGGATTTCAATGTTTTGCATTACGGCTATTTTTCAATCAGGACTATCGCCTGTACCGCAATGCCTTCTTTGCGGCCTTCAAAGCCCAGCTTTTCGGTGGTGGTCGCTTTGACGTTGATGCAATCGACATCGACATGCAAATCATCGGCGATATTGCGGCACATCGCGGCGGTGTGCGGCGACATCTTTGGCGCTTGGGCGATGATGGTTATGTCGGCATTGATCAACCGATAACCTTTTTCCTGCACAATTTTGTAAACATGGCGCAATAAAACCCGGCTGTCGGCGCCCTTAAACTCAGGATCGGTATCGGGAAAATGCTTGCCGATGTCGCCCAGAGCAGCCGCACCCAAGATGGCGTCGCATAAGGCATGCAACACCACATCGCCGTCGGAATGCGCTTCCAGGCCTTGCTCGTAAGGTATTTTTACGCCGCCTAAAATGACGTCGCCGCCGTCTTTGAAGCGGTGTACATCGTAACCTTGACCTACTCTAATCATTGTTGCTCCATATAAAATTGCGCCAGCGCCAGGTCTTCCGGGCGGGTGATTTTGATATTGTCGGGACGGCCCTCGACGATTTTCGGCTGCAAGCCTTGCAATTCCAAGGCGCTGGCGTCGTCGGTGATGGCCGGATTGCCTTGCGTCTGTTCCAGAGCGTCCTTCAACATGCCGTAACGGAACATCTGCGGCGTCAACGCCCGCCAGATATGACTTCTATCCAACGTTCCGGTAATGCCGTTACCTTGCACCTGTTTTAATGTATCCGGTGAAGCCAAGGCCAGAATACCGCCCACGTCATCGTTAACCAGCGAGTCGATCAGATGGTGAACATCGGTTGCGGTAATACAGGGTCTGGCGGCATCGTGCACCAACACCCAATCGTCATCGGAGGCTTGTTCGCTGATAGTTTTCAAGCCGGAAAGGACGGAATCGGCCCGCTCTTTGCCGCCCGGAGCCGTGATGATTTGTTGATGGGTTGAAATTGCCAGCTCGGGCCAGTAAGGGTCTTCCTCGGAAATCGCAACGGCGATCCCGGCAAAAACATCGGCCTGTAACAAACGTAACAGCGTATGTTCGATAACGGTTTTCCCGGCAAGTTCAAGGTATTGTTTTGGCCGATCGGCCTGCATGCGTTTGCCGACACCGGCAGCGGGGACGATTCCCCAGAATTTTATTGAATCGGTCATTGGTAGTTAAAAAATAGAACACGGATGACACTGATTAGACGGATTTAAACGGATTTTAAAACGCAGTTAACAGGCATAGTTTTATCAGTGATGATCAGCCAAGTCCGTGTCATCCGTGTTCTATTGCTATATAGATGTGCATTTATTTTTTGCTTAATCACTCAAGCACATGAAAAAACGTTTCATCTTCCTTAATCATCCCTAATTCATCCCTAGCCCGCTCCTCAATGGCTTCCTGGCCTTTTCTTAAATCCAGCACCTCGGCGTAAAGCGCTTCATTGCGCTGCCGCTTTTCCTCTACCTGTTTTTTCAGGTCGTCAAGGCGCAGTTGATAGGCTTCGATCTCTGCAACACTGCCGTCACCAATCCATATACGATATTGGAAGTGGGCGATTAATAAGAGAATGACTACGATCAGGATTTTCATGGATGAGGCGAAAGGCTAAGGGCAAAAAGCTAAGGGCGCAAGACTCATGATTTCCACCCGTCGCCTTTCGCCCTTCGCCTTTTGCCTGCTTTTTTTACAACATTTTGAACGCGCTACGGCCTGCGTAAACTGCTAACTCGCCTAATTCTTCTTCGATTTTCATCAGGCGGTTGTACTTGGCGACCCGGTCGGAACGGCTTAAAGAACCGGTTTTGATTTGTCCGGTACCTGTCGCAACGGCTAAATCCGCAATCGTAGTGTCTTCGGTTTCGCCTGAACGATGTGACACAACCGCTGTGTAACCAGCCGCGTGCGCTGTGTTAATCGCATCCAAAGTTTCGGTTAAGGTACCGATTTGGTTTACTTTAATCAGGATTGAGTTGGCAATGCCTTTCTCGATACCTTCTTTTAACGTTGCTGGATTAGTTACGAATAAGTCGTCGCCGACCAATTGCACTCTGTTGCCCAATTTTTCGGTTTGGTCTTTCCAGCCGGTCCAGTCGTTTTGATCCAGGCCGTCTTCGATAGAAATGATCGGATATTTGTTAACCCATTCAACGAAGAAATCGTTCATTTCAACGGAATTGAAACTTCTGCCTTCAGCCGATAATTCATAACGGCCGTCTTTGTAGTATTCGGAGCTGGCTGCGTCCATACCCAGGAAAATGTCGACACCGGCTTTGTAGCCCGCTTTTTCAATCGCTTCCAGGATAACTTCAATTGCTTCTTCGTTAGAAGACAAGTTAGGGGCGAAACCGCCTTCGTCGCCAACAGTTGTTGCCAAGCCTCTGCCTTTTAAAACTTTCGCCAAGTTATGGAAAACTTCCGCGCCGTAACGAATCGCTTCACGGAAAGTCGGCGCGCCGACAGGCAAAATCATGAATTCTTGCAGGTCAACGCTGTTGTCGGCATGTGAGCCGCCGTTGATGATGTTCATCATAGGAACCGGCATCACGAATTTTCCGCTGGTGTTCAAGTGACGGTATAAAGGTACGCCCGCTTCTTTAGCCGCCGCCTGAGCTGCGGCCAGGGATACCGCTAAAATAGCGTTAGCGCCTAAACGGCCTTTGTTGTCGGTACCGTCCAATGCGATCATTTTTTTGTCGATGCCCGCTTGGTCGGAAACTTCCATGCCGACAATCGCATTGCGAATTTCAGTATTAACGTTGTTAACCGCGGTCAATACGCCCTTGCCCAAATAACGACCTTTATCGCCATCGCGCAACTCAATGGCTTCTCGCTCGCCGGTCGATGCGCCGGATGGCACCATCGCGCTGCCGATCACGCCGGACGCCAAAGTCACGTCCGCTTCCAGAGTCGGGTTGCCGCGTGAATCTAAAATTTCTCTTGCACGAATATCTACTATTGCAGTCATTATTTTTCCTTATCTTAGAGAGTTGTTTCGATCAGGCTGGTAGCTTTTACCGCCTTGTCGATAGTGAGTAAAATTTCCAGTAATTCTTTCATTCTATGTAAAGGCCAGGAGTTGGGGCCGTCACTTTTTGCTTCCACGGGATTCGGATGGGTTTCCATAAACAGTCCGGCAATGCCGACTGCTACGGCCGCCCTGGCTAATACCGGTACGAATTCACGCTGCCCGCCTGATGACGTGCCTTGTCCGCCGGGCAGTTGCACCGAGTGAGTCGCATCGAACACCACCGGGCAACCGGTGTCGCGCATCGCCGCCAATGAGCGCATATCGGAAACCAGGTTGTTATAACCGAACGATACGCCGCGCTCGCAGACCATAATTTGCTGGTTTCCGGTGGCTTTGGCTTTATTGGCGACATGCACCATATCCCAAGGCGCCAGGAACTGGCCTTTTTTGATATTCACAGGAATGCCGTGAGAGGCAACCTGCTGAATAAAGTTGGTTTGCCGGCATAAAAACGCCGGCGTTTGCATCACATCAACCACGGCTGCGACTTCGGCTAATGGCGTGTCTTCATGCACATCGGTCAATACCGGTACGCCGATTTGTTGTTTGACTTTTTCCAGTATCTTAAGCCCCTCTTCCACACCGGGACCACGGTAGCTTTCGTGCGATGAGCGGTTGGCTTTATCGAACGACGATTTGTAGATAAACGGGATGTTTAATGCGGCTGTTAATTCTTTTAACGCACCGGCAGTATCCAGCGCTAATTGTTCGCTTTCAATAACGCAAGGACCGGCGATCAAAAATAACGGCTGATCCAGACCTGCTTCAAATCCACATAATTTCATTTCACTGCGCCTTTTTTATGTTCAACAGCTGCGGTTACAAACCCTGAAAACAACGGATGTCCTTTTCTAGGCGTTGAGGTGAATTCCGGATGAAATTGGCAAGCCAGAAACCACGGATGATCGGATATTTCGACGACTTCGACCAAACGGCCGTCAATCGACTTGCCGGAAAAACGCATACCGGCCTGTTCCAATTTTTCCAGGTATTGGCTGTTAAATTCGTAACGATGACGATGCCTTTCGGTAATCACATCTTTTTGATAAAGCTGGAAGGCCAGCGAATCGGATTGTAAGCGGCATTGCTGTCCGCCCAGACGCATCGAGCCGCCTAAATCGGATTCTGCATTGCGGACTTCCAACTGGCCGTCCTCGGACATCCATTCGGTAATCAAGCCGATCACAGGATGCGGCGATTTGGGCAAAAATTCGGTACTGTGCGCGCCTTCCAAACCGGCGACATCGCGGGCAAACTCGATAACGGCAACCTGCATACCCAGACAAATGCCCAGATAAGGAATTTTATTTTCCCGAGCATATTTAACCGTGGCAATTTTGCCTTCCACGCCGCGTTCGCCAAAACCGCCCGGCACCAGGATAGCATCGACGCCTTTCAGCTTGGCAACGCCTTCATCCTCTATAATTTCCGAATCGATATAGATGATGTTGACCTTAGTGCGCGTGCGGATACCGGCGTGAATCAACGCTTCATTCAACGATTTATAGGCATCGGAATGATCGACATACTTGCCGACAATGGCGATGGTCGCTTCATTATCAGAATGCTCCAGCGCTTCAACAACGGCTTTCCACTCGGACAAATCCGCCGGCGGCACATCCAGCCGCAACCTGTTAACGACAATATCGTCCAGACCTTGATCGCGCAGTAATAACGGTATCTTATAAATCGAACTGGCATCGACCGCGGAAATAACCGCTTTTTCTTCCACGTTGGTAAACAAGGCAATTTTACGGCGCTCGCTGCCTGGTATCGGTTGTTCCGAACGGCAAATCAAAATATCCGGCTGAATGCCGATACTGCGCAATTCTTTTACCGAATGCTGGGTCGGTTTGGTTTTTATCTCGCCGGCTGAACGGATATACGGCACCAGCGTCAAATGAATAAACAGCGATCTATCCGCACCCAACTCAAAACGCATCTGCCGGATAGCCTCCAGGAAAGGCAGGGATTCAATATCGCCAACCGTGCCGCCGACCTCAATCAGTGCAACATCGACGCCTTCGGCGCTTTCATAAACACGGCGTTTAATTTCATCGGTAATATGCGGAATGACCTGTACCGTCGCGCCCAAATACTCGCCTTTGCGCTCTTTGCGCAGAACGCTTTCGTAAACCTGACCGGTTGAAAAGCTGTTTCTTTTAGTCATCGTGGTTTTAATAAACCGCTCATAATGACCTAGATCAAGATCGGTTTCGGTGCCGTCTTCCGTGACAAATACCTCACCATGCTGAAAAGGACTCATAGTGCCCGGATCGACATTGATATAAGGATCGAGCTTGGTCATGGTGACTTTGAGGCCGCGAGACTCAAGAATAGCGGCAAGTGAAGATGCTGCAATGCCTTTGCCGAGAGACGAAACAACGCCCCCGGTAATGAAAATGTATTTTGTCATGTAGGATTTTTAGACTTCAGTGATAACTGACGAAGTTGGGTAAAACAGGTGCATTTTAATCGACAATGCGTTTTTCGTCATTGTCTTTTGGGCTTAATTGTTAATTTCGTAGGTAAAACCGATGCAGTCTTGTGTTTTTTCACGATGAAATATTGCACTGACCCATTGGCCCCCTACAGCAGCGAGCGCGCCGTTTAGGTAAATCAAAGGCACTATATCCCTTTCCCATGGCGGGATGCCTGCTTCCTGGAACAGGTTTTTCAGTGAATGATGACCCTCGCGCCCCGGCAAGAGAATTTTTTCACCGCCCCGGCGAAACCTGACTTCAACCTTGGCGCTTTGCCAGTGTTCACGGGATATACCTTTTGAAGAAAGCACACAAGACAATACCCGGTCTTGAGCTATCTTTATCGACAATTGCCCGGCAGGCCAAACAAAGTCCGCGCACTCTTCAGGTAAATCTAAACCTGTTCCGGATCGATTCGTCAGACAATACAGCTTATCCCGATAACGGCGAATAGTGTAACCCTGACCCGACAATACCGGATCGCGATGCTCGGCCGCCGCAACCACTTGGTTAAAAATTCGTTCGACCAGAGCCTGAGCGGGCATTTTTAGCCCCCACTGCCGGAACCAATGCCTGACGATCAGTTGCTGTTGATGGCTATGATGTTCTTTTAACCGGCTAATACGTAGCGTCTTATCTGCCGGTTCGAAAACCTCGTCAAATAACTCATCCGCCACCTCATCGACCAAGACTTGCGCATCCGCACAATGCTTGGCCGAACGCGCCACGGTTTTATCGATTGCCGGCCAGCGTTGTTTTAATAACGGCACAACCGCATTGCGCAGGAAATTACGGTCGTAATCGTTGCTTTGATTGCTGGGATCTTCAATCCAGCTTAATTGATGGGCGTGAGCGTAATCGCTGATTGCCTGCTTAGGCGTATTCAACAAAGGCCTGAGCATAATACCCGCCCCGAAAGCTGCGCGCTCCGGCATTCCGGAAAGCCCGCGCAAGCCGCTGCCGCGAAACAGTTGCAACAATACGGTTTCCAGCTGATCTTCCCGATGTTGGGCAAGCAACAGCACGTCGTCAACATCAATCAGCGATTTTAAAGCGGCATAGCGGGCGTTTCTGGCTGCTTCTTCGGGGCTTTCGCCCGGCGCCGCCTTGGCGTTAACCCGTAATGTTAAAAATTCAACACCCAGGTCTTTAGCCGTTTTTTCGCAGTGCCCGGCCCAGAATTCAGCTTCCGGCTGCAAGCCGTGATGTACGTAAACTGCGGTAATTTTGTCTTTGAGTTGGCTTATTGAGGCGCAACAATGCAGCAAAACATGGGAATCCACACCGCCGCTGTAGGCAACATAAATCCTTCGTTGCACCTCGCCAAGATCGAATTTTAGAATGCAGTCCTCGCAAAGGGACGAACCTTTCGACTTTCGCCTTTCGCTTTGCACCTATGCCCTACTTTCCGGATTCCTCAAAAACGCCGAAATCCATAATCCGTTGGTAGCGTTTTTCTATTAAATTATCGAGAGATTGCCGCATTAATTCTTCCATGTGACGAACCAGCGCTTCCTTTAAATTCGAGGCAATCGCTTTAAAATCCCGATGCCCGCCGCCTAAAGGCTCCCTGACCACTTCATCCAGAAAACCCTGCTCACGGATGCGATCCGAAGTAATCCCCATCGCCTCGGCTGCCATTTGTGTTTTATCCGGGCTTTTCCATAGAATGGATGCGCAGCCTTCCGGAGAAATAACCGAATAAGTGCTGTATTCCAGCATGATTAAACGGTCGCCGACGCCAATCGCCAACGCACCGCCGGAACCGCCCTCACCGATAATGGTGCAAATAATCGGGGTTTTCAATTTAGCCATTTCAAACAGGTTTCTGGCGATAGCTTCGCTTTGTCCGCGCTCTTCCGCGCCGATGCCCGGATAAGCTCCCGGAGTGTCGATTAGGCAAATAACCGGCATTTTAAAACGCTCAGCCATTTTCATCATGCGCAAAGCCTTACGGTATCCTTCCGGACGCGGCATACCGAAATTGCGATAAATCTTTTCTTTGGTATCGCGTCCTTTTTGATGCCCGATCACCATGACCGGCTGATTGTCGAGACGCGCCAAGCCGCAAATAATCGCCGGATCGTCCGCGAAAGCCCGGTCGCCGTGCAGCTCATGGAAATCGGTGAAAATATGCTCGACGTAATCCAGCGTATAAGGACGGCCCGGATGACGGGATAATTGGGAAATCTGCCAATCGGACAGATTATTGAAAATCGACTCGGTCAGCGCCTGGCTGCGTTCTTCCAACTGCTTGAGCGCGTCGGAGATATTAATATTGTTATCAAACTCCACATTGCGGAGTTCTTCAATTTTCGCTTCTAATTCAGCGATGGGTTGTTCGAAATCGAGAAATTTTAGGTCCATGTAGAGTTGATCTGAGAAATTGTTACAGTAATGAGTAATTTTATAGAAATTCGATAATTTATTCTAAATAAATTACCGACTCCAAATTAACCTAAAAACCGCAGCTCATCCGCAAAGAACACGAAAGACATGAAAGACACGAAACGAATCGGCACGTTGCGCGAACCGACTATTCCTCCCGCTCCCTTTTCATGCCTGTTGCGTCCACTGCTATTAAGCACGATTAAGATGAACTGAGTACAATTGCATCCTGCTGCCCCACTAACAAACAGGATAAAAAAATGACTGAAAACCTACCAGTTACAAACAAAGTTACCTACTGGCAACCGTCGGCAGGCGACACAATCGCAGGCGTAATTCAAGGCAGCGGCACTTTTAAAGATTTACTCTATGACGAACAGAAAACCATGCTTTTACAGGACGATAACGGCTCGGTTGTGAGTGTTGGCCTAAACCGTTATTTGATACACAGCTTGAAACAAAATAACGCCGCGCCGGGAGATTTAGTGACAATCTCTTTTCACGGCAAAGAGCGGAAAAACAACGGGCGCTCTTTCAATCGGTACACTTTGCGAGTTGATAAGATTGTTGGCCCAGTATAAAAACAAAAAAGGGACAAGAGCTATTTCACTTCACGCTCAAACCGGCTTATCTCGGCTTACCGGGCTGGTCATTAATTCAGACGCTTCATTGCCCTTTAAAAACCCCAGACGATTGGGTTGGACGGAATACGCAAATCGTCAATACTTTTTGCCTATGTTAGAATCGGCTTACACAACTTGGAGAAAAAATATGCGGGCCTTTGAATTTCAAGCCACGGCACATGAACACCTGTTGCGCCTTCCAGACACAATACCTGACGGCGTCCCATTGCGGGTGTTGCTCCTGCTAGATGAAGATGTGCTTTCGACAAATCAGCAAGTTAGACGCAAGCCATCGCCGAAGTTGGCAGGAACGGTAACTATGCAAGATGATTTAACGGCGCCAGCCATACCCGCCGATGATTGGGATGCCTTGCAGTGATTTTACTGGATACCCATGTTTGGGTTCGTTGGCTTGATCCTCAGCAAAAACCATTAGCGCCGAATCTGATTGATGTTATCGAAACAGCGGATCAAGTCGCAATCAGCGCAATTACTTGTTGGGAAGTTGCCTGGTTGACGCGGAGAGGACGCTTGCAATTAAAACTGGACTTACAAGATTGGCTGGATAATGCCTTGCAAGGCTCTGATGTGACTTGTATTCCGATTGATAGAAACATAGCAATGGTTGCGGCTAACCTTCCCGAGCATCATCGCGATCCGGCTGATCGGTTGATTATTGCAACGACTATTCAACTCAATGCGCACCTGCTCAGTCTGGATAGTAGTTTTCCGGCGTATTCAGAGTTGGCCGGTAAATTAATCCAAATGTGAGTTTGATCTGCTTCCTTGCTGCAATGATTTGATGTTCAAAGGTACGCGCACCATATTCTACCGAGCTCTATTCAGAATTGACGAACGGTTGTTAACTTAAATCCGTATTCCGTCTTACGGCCTTACCCGGCTTAAAAGGTCATGCATAATGCAAGACCTGGAGCCTTTTTTCTTTGGCTTTGATGTTGCGAAAACCTTCGTCGATTTGCATGCGGCTGCGATAATAGTCGACAATACGGACTAGTGGATAAGCCGCTAAGAACAGCGGTACTAAAAATAGCCACAGCTCTTTTTCGCGTACCGCTTGTGGTGGGAGGCTGTAGTGATTTGGCCGTCTGTTTACTTAGCGTCAATGTTCCGGCTCTTATTGAAATCATCGTGGTTGCCTGGTAGGTAGACACAACGGACATTGTAAGGTTAGAACTAGGCAAAAATATGGCAGTATCCGGTAAGATAGGGGATTAACGCAAATCGCCGGTCAGTAAAGTCAAAAGTGAGTGCAATTTCTAGCCCCGACTCCAGGCCGATGCATACTCTAATTTTTTACGACACGAGTCTGACTCTACATATTTTTTATAACATATGAAACTCATATCGTTCAGTTGCAACAATTACAAAGCCTTTCGTGAAAGCTGCGATATACAAGTTCGTCCTTTAACTTTGTTTTTTGGGAAAAATAACAGCGGTAAATCAACACTTTTGCGTTTACCACGACTTTTATTACGAGCTTTGTCCTCGCGGGTACGCAATGGTTTCCCTATAAAAGTTGATGAACTGGATTTCGCTGGTAATTTTCGCGAATTAACCCATGGTGGACTAACTCACGGTGCATCCTCGTTTGGAATTACATTGGAAGATCAAGGGGAATACTTCGATTTGCAGGCAACAGTACAAAATGTACAAAACCCTTTTTCGATAGCAGGACAGCCGACTGAGTTTAATGTCGTTTCTTGTTTAAACATCAATAAACCACAACAAATTCGCTTAGAATGGGAGCCTCAAGCCAAGCAAACCGTCTCCTATCGAGAGCAAGGAGAGATTCCGTTCCGAGGGCTTCTACCGGAAACGCGTGGTATTCATCGTCAACAATGGCCGTTTATTGAAGACTGGCGCGAGCGCATACAACTCTTTGAAGATCAAATATCCCATTTAGGCCCCATACGTAGCGAAGTACCTCGAGTTTTCGAGAGTGGTGCCGCGCCACCTCTCGGCTTCGACGGTGCTGGCGCAATAGCCCGTTTAGGCCAAAATCGTGACTTACAAGCACTGGTTTCGGATTGGTTTCAGCAACATCTAGACGGTTGGAGCCTCTCGTTGGACTATGCAGGTAGTGCATATCACTGTTTGTTGCGTCGCCGTGGAATCAGCGTCAATTTGGCCGATGTAGGGCATGGTGTGCAGCAAGTGTTACCAGTATTAGTGCAGCAACTTTCCCACCAAACAGGTTCCGGCGACACTTTACTCGACTTGGTGGAACAGCCTGAACTTCATTTACACGCTGCTGCTCATGCGCCGCTGGGCGACTTATTCCTAAATACAGCGCTCCAAAACAAGACTAAAGTTTTGGTAGAAACCCACTCGGAAAATCTTTTGCTGCGTGTGCGACGGCGAATTGCCGAAGGTTTAAACCCGGAACTAGTTGCATTGTATTTTGTGCTCGAGCATCCGGATGGGGGCAGTAGTGTAAAGCCCATTAAAATTCTTTCAGACGGTTCTGTAGATTGGTGGCCGGAAGGAGTATTTGCGGAAGGTTACGAAGAACTGAAAGCACTGAATCGAGCAGCGCGGCAAGCCACACGGAAGGCCGACTCATGAAGGTGAGGATTGCCCCAGACGCTTGCGCTGAACAAACAGACTGGCGCTTTCTAGATAACATTATCAGTAAAGTCGCTGATGGCTGGCACATATGGCAGATCGAAGACCCTGAAGCCATTGAGAAAACCGGCTGGATAGACGGGCGTGTTTGGTTGAGGGAATTGTTCCAAAAAGCCGCGCTAGCCTCGGCGTATTCCTCTTATTCCAATTTTCCTAAACGGGAAATCCTCGTTAGTAACCAAGCCATTTCTGGCGCTTTGCCACCTCGACAAGCTGCTGAATATGCAACTACCCCGTTAATCATTTTGATGGAAAATCGTTTTACCGACGGCATTTTTATCAACATAGTGCTGGATTTTTTGGCGCCCAATGAGATTAACGAGCAACGTAGGAATGCGCCCAATTCCATCTACTACGATAGCCCCGGTGGTATTGGCGAACTGCCCAAACTTGTGGAGGATTATGTTGATCGGGCGAAAAAGAGCCAAATACCAGTGCGCTTCATAGTATTTACCGACTCGGACGGTACAATCCCAAGCGAAATACAGGATAACGCCAAACGCGTGCGTCAGCTTTGCGAACAAGAAAATGTACCATATTGGATACTGAATAAACGCACCATTGAAAACTATATTCCCGACGAGGTGCTTGAAGCCTGGATACCATCGAATCCCAATTACGAGAAACGCCGTCTTGTCGATGCGGTCAAGCGCCTCAACTCGGCACAACGCGATCACTATCCAATGAAAAAAGGTTTGAAACTATCGCAAACATCCTCCGCTGTTCAAGCCTTCTATCATGGAATTAGCGATGCGGACATAACCGAATTGTCGAAAGGGTTCGGTAAAGATGTCATTGAAAAACTGGGGGAATTTCGCGATATGCTTACTCCTGAAGCCTTGCGTCAACGTGACGGTCAAAACGAACTGGATCATTTGATCGAACTGATCGCCGCCGAACTTTAGTTACTTTTGTATATGGAAAATAAAGCTATGTCGATGCCCGAAGTTAAACCGGAAATTGTATTTATCTTTGAGTTATTGAATGAAGTCAGGGCAGGAAAACTGCGAATTCCGAAGTTTCAACGTTCTTACGTCTGGCGACGGCAGCAAATGACCGAATTACTCGACAGCATTAACCTCCAGTATCCCATTGGGAGCCTACTGGTATGGGAAACTGAAGAACAAGTCAGTAGCCACAACAGGATTGGTCCGCTAACCGTACCCGCTGTAACTTCAGGGTTAGCAGCCCATGTCCTGGATGGACAACAACGCCTGTCCACTTTAACTGGAGTATTGATGGCTTCTTCAGACAGCAGCAATGACCGTGACGACGATGAAGACCCCGGCCGATGGCGAGTTTGGTTCAACATTCGAGAAAATAATTTCGAGCATTCTAAATCCTCCGATGCCGAGCCGGAACCATGGCATTTTCCAATGTGGAAATTATTGGATACGGTTTCGTTTTTGGAGGAATCTCAACGCATCTTAAAAGATAACGGTGATAATGGAGCTTCTTATGTGAAAAAAGTGCAAGATTTGCTGCAACGTTTTCAGTCTTACAAAGTACCCGTAATTCGCATCAAAAATACGGGTTTAAATCAAGCTGTGGAAATTTTTGCGCGTTTAAATTCAAAAGGACAACCGATGAGCGCGGATGAAATGGTTTCGGCTCTCAGTTATCGAGAGGACCAAACCAGCAAGCCTTTATCCGAGCATATTAGCGACATTCTTGATGCGCTAGATGGCTATGGCTTTGGCAAAATTGATCGAGTTATTATCCTACGTGCATTGTTGGCTATCTTGAAAGAAGACATTTACCGCACTGATTGGACGCGGTTTACAGATAACAAACGTTCAGAGCTTAAAGACAAATTGCCCGCTGCTGTCGGCAAAACACAAGCCGCTTTGGTTCGTTCAGCAGAATTCTTGCATAGTCTAGGTGTTTATAATCACCGTCTGCTACCTTACGCCATGCAACTTGTGGTATTGAGCGTATTCTTCGAAGCTTGCCAAGCCCCTACCTCAGAACAACGGAAGTTCCTAGAACGCTGGTTTTGGGTTTCGTCTTTTACTAGTTGGTTTGCATCAGGAAACCCTTCGAGATGGGAAAGACTCCTTAAAGAGTTTCGCGAACATGTGGCTAACGACCCTAACCCGATGCTTTTAGAAAACATGCGCTTTGACGAACCTGCGCAAGCTTTTCCCAAAGTCTTCGACATGCGTAGCGCAAGGGCTAGAACATTGCTGCTAGTAGTATTGGCCCAGCAACCTCGTAATATACAAGGTCAAGTAATTGAAAATCCATGGGAAAGCATATCGGAACATGGTCCATTAGCAATTGGCTATATTTCCGCTAACGTAAAAGATAGGTCCTTAGCTTCCAGCCCCGCAAACAGAATGTTGAGATTGGATACGAACGAGCGATCTCAGGCAAAAAATTGGCTGATAACACTTGGCAATAATACTGAAAATGATGCTCTGATTTTAAAAAGCCACGCCATTCCTGTCGAAGCGCTGCCTTGTCTAAGAAATGGAGATGCTGTTGAGTTCCTAAAACGACGACTGGATTATCTGGTCCAGTTGGAAAGGGACTTTATGGGGCAAAAAGGCGTAATACCGCCACTTGATCGTGAAGTCCGGCCGGCAGCTATCGATACAGAATAACAAAAAAGTGCGTAGGCTGAGCTGACGCGAGGAAGCCCAACAGTTCGGAGTCGAAAAGTGTTCGGCTTCTTGCCTCCCCCAAAATAATCATTCACTTAAACTGCCCCTTATCCAGTTCCTTCAAATGCTTCAATTTTTCCTTAATCTTGATTTCCAGCCCCCTATCCACCGGCTGGTAATACTGCCTACCCGCCAACTCATCGGGAAAATAATTCTCCCCAGCAGCATAAGCTTCCGGCTCGTTATGGGCATAGCGGTACTCTTTTCCGTAATCCAGAGATTTCATCAGCTTGGTCGGCGCATTCCTTAAATGCACCGGTACGCCCAAACTGCCGCTTTGTCTGGCATCGGCCATTGCCGCATTGTAAGCCATATAAACGGCGTTGCTTTTCGGCGCACAGGCCAAATAAACAACGGCTTGCGCCAAGGCCAATTCGCCTTCCGGGCTGCCTAAACGCTCTTGGGCTTCCCAGGCGTTGATGCAAATCTGCAAGGCTCTTGGATCGGCATTGCCTATATCTTCGGACGCGATCCTGACGATGCGCCGGGCCAGGTAGGATAAATCGCAGCCGCCGTCCATCATCCTGCATAACCAATACAGCGAGGCATCAGGCGAACTGCCGCGCACGGATTTATGTAGCGCCGAAATCTGGTTATAAAACTCTTCGCCCTGATTATCGAAACGCCGCATACCGCCGGACAACACTTCTTTGGCAATGGCTTCGTTAACGACTTTCCCGCCTTTTGCGGCGGCCAGTTCTACGGCGACTTCCAACAAGTTGAGCAGTCTTCGGGCATCGCCGTCGGCCGCTTGGGCGAACTGTTGCTTTATATCATCGGCCATCTCGATAGCCTGCCTGCCTAAGCCCCGCACTTTATCGGCCAGGGCTTTGTCGATTACCGCCAATAAATCATCGGCTGTTAATGCGTTAAGCACATAAACTCGCGCCCGCGACAATAACGCATTGTTCAACGCAAAAGACGGATTTTCGGTAGTCGCGCCGACAAAATAAACCGTGCCGTCTTCCACATGCGGCAGGAAAGCATCTTGTTGCGACTTATTAAAGCGATGTACCTCATCGACAAACAAAATGGTGCGCCGGTGGCGTTCCAACTGGATTTTTTTGGCTTCGGCGACAGCTGCCCTTATTTCCTTAACGCCGGACAGCACGGCCGAGATCGGCATAAATTCGGCATCGGAATGTTGGGCAATGAGCCTTGCCAATGTGGTTTTACCGGTGCCGGGAGGCCCCCAGAAAATCATTGAATGCAAGCGCCCCGAAGCGATGGCTTCGTAGAGCGGCTTGCCGGGTTTCAGGATATGTTGTTGGCCGACATAATCGGCTAACTCTGTCGGCCGCATCCGGTCAGCCAGGGGTTTGGTTAAGTCATCAAACATGATAAAAGCAGGCGCAAGGTACAAGGTTAAAGGCGTCATGAACCTTGCGCCTTTAACCCGGCCCCTCTTTAATCGGAAAAAACATCGACGCCTTTGGGCGCGGTAAATTCGAATAACGTGGATTTTAACGGCGGATTCAAAACCACGTTGGAAAAATAGATGCGCGTGAGCTGGCCGAAATTATCGCTTAATTCCATGCCGCCCAATGAATCGTTATTCAAACCGATCAACACGTATTTAAAGCTGCTTTCCTGGTTCTTAGGCAATAATTTTATCCACATCAAATTGCCGTCAACACCCTCCTGTTCCATCGTAAAATTATCATCTAATGATATTTCGCCGCTTAACAGCAGTGCCGGCGTCGAACCTACCGATTCATCCAGTTTCTTGACGGTGACTTGTTCCAGGTCGGTATCGTAAAACCAGACTTTTCCGGACGTGGAGACTATCTGTTGCTGGAATGGTTTTTGATAATCCCAACGAAATTTTCCCGGCCGTTGCAGGTAAAACACGCCGTAACTGGTTTGAGTCGGATTGCCCGCTTCGTTAATCAATACCTGCTTAAAATCGGCCGACAGTGATTTTGTGTTTTTCAAGAATGTTTTTAATTGCTTGACCGGTTTATCTTCCGCATACCCCGAAGCGGCAAAAAGCAACATTGCGGTCAAGCCGAAGAAAATTGTAATTTTTTTCATAAATACCCTTTTAGTTATTCGGTAACAAATTATTAATCAAGGTTTCAACTTGATTAACGGGTGAGTCCACGCATGGCGAAGATTCTTCCGGCGCTGAGCCGGCAATAAACGGATATGCCTTCGCTCCAGAGCAATTTTCGTTTGCCAGCAAGCCGTTAGCCGGATCGATCCAAGCCATCTTGATGTTATCCGGCGGAATCAGGGTCACCGGCTGGGTTGAAATCTGTTTCATTAACGATGTCCAGACTTGCAGCGCGCCGGTTGCCCCGGTTAACCCGGCCGGTTTGTTATCGTCCCGACCGATCCAGACCACGGATAAATAATCGCCCGTGTAACCGGCAAACCAGCTGTCTTTTGCATCATTGGTGGTACCTGTTTTACCGACCAAGCCGTAATCCGCCGGAAAAGACGAATAAGCCGAGCGTCCGGTGCCTTCATGCATTACCTCCTGCAATATCGTATTGACGATATAGGTGACCGCCGGATCAAGCACCTGCCTGACCGTGAACGGGTAACTTTGTAAGCGCGTACCGTCGGCGGCAACCACGGCCCTGATGCCTTTCAGCGGCGTGGAAAAACCGTCACCGGCCAGGGTTTGATATATCTGGGTGACTTCCATCGGGGTTAATTGCGCGGCTCCCAGTAAAAACGACGGAAACAGGTCGATCGGCCGGGTAATGCCCATACTTCTTAAAGTCTTGGCAACCCTGGCCACTCCAATATCCATGCCTATACGAACGGTAGCCAAGTTGTAAGAATGCGCTAATGCGGTATGGAAGCCGACTATGCCGTGTTCTGCGTGATCGTAGTTTTTGGGACTCCAATCGTTGCCTCCCGCACCTTTAACAAAAATGGCCGTATCGCTGACCGGCGTGGTAATAGTGTATTTGTCCGGATATTCCAGCGCAGTCAAATACACGACCGGCTTTATTAATGAGCCGATCGGCCTGACCGCATCCAGAGCGCGGTTAAATCCGGCATCGGACTGCTCGCGACCGCTCATCAATGCGGCTATCTCGCCGCTATCCCTGCGCGTTACTACGGCGGCGGCTTCTAGGTCGTCAGCTTTAGGCAGCTTTTCAAGCTGATCCAGTTTTTTAGCCATCGACCCTTCTAACGCATCCTGAACCCGCGTATCCAGCGTGGTGAAAATTCTCAGTCCCTCGGAGGTTAAATCTTCCTCCTTGTATTCCTGCCTTAATTGCCGTTTGACCAGATCGAGAAAGCCGGGATAGCGGTTGGTTGACCGGTGGGTATTGGCAATGACATTTAACGGCTTGGCTTTTGCCAGCTCCGCCTGATCTTTGGTGATGTAGGCTTCCGCTTCCATTTCTTCCAGCACCAGGTTACGCCGTTGCAGGGAGTGATCGGGAAAACGCCTTGGGTCGTACTCGGACGGCCCGCGAACCAATGCAATCAACGAGGCGATATGTTCCAACGGCAAATCCTTTAAAGAACTGCCGAAATAGAACTCGCTGGCCAAGCCAAAGCCATGCACGGCGCTGGCGCCATCTTGCCCCAGATAGATTTCATTCAGGTAGGCTTCGAGAATCTCTTCTTTGGTATAGCGATATTCCAAAATCAGCGCCATAAACGCTTCTTTGGCTTTACGCGACAAACTGCGCTCGGAGGTCAAATAAAAGTTTTTAACCAACTGCTGGGTGATGGTGCTGCCGCCTTGCACCATGTGCCCGGCCAACACGTTCATCCACATCGCCCTGGCAATGCCTTTAAATGAAATACCGATATGCTGGTAAAAATCCCGGTCTTCCGAAGCCAGCAAGCCCTTGATTAAGGCATCCGGCGCTTCTTCCAGCTTAATCAAAATCCGGTCTTCTTTTATTCGGGGATAGAAGCTGCCGATTTGCACGGGATCCAGCCGCACGATGGCAAGGTCTTTGGTTTGCGCTTCATCGACAATATTGGCAATGCCGGAGGCGTTAAAATTCACCCGCATAACGCTGCTGGGCTGGGCTTGATCCCAAAAAGTAAATTCCCTGGTTTTTACGCTGACTTGCGAACCGGTTTTAAAATAGGTGCCTTCCGAAGACAAATGCGCATCCTGACGGTAATGCAGCATCTGCAATAATTCCTCGAATTTTGCCGGTGTCAGGTTGTATCCGGCATAAAGTTCGACCGGGCTGGCATAAACCCGCGCGGGAATAGCCCAGCGTTTGCCTTCGAATTGAGTGCGCACATTGTAATCCAGGTAACCCAAATAACTTACTAACGCAAACGTAAATCCGGCCATGACAATCAATATTGAATTTCTAAACCAATGAGAGCTTGGTTTAGTTGTTGGCGCTTTATTATTGTCGTATCGACCGGACCCGCGTTTTTTTGTTTTTTCTGCCATAACCTCTTACATCATTATCTTAATTAACGAACGCCATTATACATGAGGAGGCTTGCCTGAATCAGCAAGCATCGTTTATACGGTCAATACAGTTTTCCCGGTGCTATGTCCGGTTTCTATCGACGCATGCGCCTTGGCGGCCTCCGCCAGCGGCAACTGTGCGCCGATATGGGTTTTTAACAGGCCTTTATCAAGCCATTGCGCGCATTGGTTTAATATTGCGATGTGTTTGTCTCTTGCTTCGGGCAAGTCTCTGAGCATCGGCGTTAACATCAGCTCAAAACCTATCAATAGATTACGCATCCGGGCTTCAGCCAGACTCAACTCGCCCGGATCGAGCAAGGTCACCAAGCGGCCGAAATGCGCTGTCGCGTTGATGCTTTGTTTAAATACCTCAGCACCGACGGTATCGAAAACCAGGTCCGCACCTTTGCCTCCGGTAAGCTCATTGACCGCATCGGCAAAATCGTTTTGCGTATAAAGAATTGTCTCATCGGCACCCATGGCCTTGGCAAATTCGGCTTTTTGTCCGGAACTTACCGTGGTAATCACTCGGACTCCTTTTAATTTTGCCAATTGTATGGCGACATGCCCTACTCCACCGGCTCCGGCATGGATAAGCACGGTTTGCCCTGCTTGCAATCCGCCGCGATCGAACAATGCCCCCCATGCGGTAATCAACACCAGCGGCAATGAAGCGGCCTCGGCAAATGAGCCGGATTCCGGCATCAAACTAACCCAGCGTTGGTCAAGCACTGTGTATTCTGCGTAGTTACCTTGTTCGCGGCCTAATCCGCCATGGCAAAACCAGACTTTGTCGCCCGGTTTAAATTGGCTGACTGCACTGCCCGTTTCGACAACCTCTCCCGCTCCGTCGCAGCCCAATACTGCCGGCAAAGGATTGTTATAAAGCAAGCCGTTACGCCTGATTTTAGTATCGACAGGATTGACCCCGGCGGCTTTAAGCCTGACTTTGACCTGTGTTGCCGAAGAAATTTGCGGCTCGTCAATGTCTCGCAGTTCCAGAACATCGGGATTACCGATTGCCGTCATCATTATTGCTTTCATGTTTTTATCCTTTCTGTGAGAACCGATGTTACGCAAGTTATAAAACACCACGAAGAGCACGAAGCTTTATATTTTTCTTCGCGTTCTTCGCGTTCTTCGTGGCTTCGTGGTGAAAATTTACCCTCCACATATCCTGAATTCTAATCAGCTAACCATTGCCGACGATAATCCTGATAATCGTAGTGTTTCAGTTCTTTCAAGCGCAGGGAATTACTCACGTAAACATCCGGCAGATTGCAGCCATTAAACCGATTTGCCTTAATCAGCGTATAAGCCCCGACATTTTTAAAAACCACTTTATCGCCTATTTTCAAAGGCTGTTTAAACCGATACTTCCCGAATACATCACCGGCCAGACAAGTACAGCCCGCTAAAATAGCCGTATAGGCTCCCTCGGGACCATGTTCGTGCAATTCAGGCTGACGCTGATATTCAAACACTTCGGGATTATGATTGATTGAAGTATCCAGTATGGCGACAGTCTCGCCGTCACTGCTGAAACTATCAAGCACCGTTGCCACTAAGTATCCGCCCCGGCCTACGACCGCCTTGCCCGGTTCGATATAGACCTCAATGCCAAAATCATCGATCAGCTTGCTCACCAGTTCAACAAACGGGCGATGATCTTCAATTTGACCGAACAAATAGCCGCCGCCGATATTCAGCCATTCAAGCTGCGCTAATCCCAAGCCAAAATGCTGTCGAAGCTTCTCGATGGTTTTGATTAACGGAGTGAAATCGGTTGCTGAAAAAATGTTATGGATATGCAATCCCTGGATTTGATCCAGGTTAATCGACTGCCCCAATTCATCAATAGCCACACCCAACTTCGAATACTGACGGCAGGGATCAAATCGATAGTCATGCAGGAAGGACAACTTTGGATTAACCCTTAAACCGATTGAGGATTGAACGGTTTCGAAATAGCGCCGATACTGGGTTAGGGAGTTAAAGCTGATATGCGAGCAGAGCGAACTTAACTCATCCAGCTCATCTTGCCTTATACCGGGCGTGGTCAAATGAATACTGCCTTGTCCGGTTAAAATTTCATCAGCCAGCCGCGCTTCAAATAACGAACTGACCGAAAAGCCGTCAACAAAAGGCTTCGCCATTTCCATCACAGCGGAAAAAGGCAGTGATTTGATCGAATATAAAACTTTACAGCCACATTGATTTCTCAAATCGGCTAGCGTTTCCAACACGCGGGTAATTTCTGTTTCATCCAAAACAAAAGCCGGCGAGGAATACACGCTATCTTTTAATACTAGAAAATCCATCAGTTAGAAAACAGCCGTCCTTTACCGGCATAAATTGTTTTTTCCGTTATTACAAAGTCCATCGCCACATCATGAGCATCCATAACAACTTGTTCAAGCAACTGCGATTCAAAACAAACGCCAATTAATGCCGCATCGATTCTGACCTTGTTCAATAAACGATCGTAATAGCCTGCGCCATTACCCAAGCGCCCGCCTTTTCGGTCAAAAGCCACGCCCGGCACCATCACGAAATCTAGCTGCTCTGGAGACACTTCTTTTCCCAACTCGCCCCATCGCTGTTTGGGCGGTTCTAAAATTCCCCACATCCCCGGAACTAATTCGGCAAAATCTTCCAACAACCATAAACCCAATTTATTATGCCCCCACTCATCTTTAGTACAGTAAGGGATAACTGCGCGTTTACCGCTTGCCAGTTCGTCTAACAATGACGGTTGAGTTCTGACTTCCGAGCGGCAATGGATATACCACATCACGGTTTTGGCCTGACGATAAACCGGCTGCGCTATAAATCGATCGCAAATAACCCGGCTCAGGACATCCTTGTCGATTTGCCCGTTACGGGCAACGTAAGCTTTACGCCGTTGCAGCTTTTTCAAGTCACTCATCTGCTTAATATTTAATAAAAGTATTAGTGCGCATTGCACATCCCCGAAAACATAAAACCGCTCCGATAATACACATATTGATTGCTGCTTTAAAACCTAAATAAGTAAGCACATTTTTATTCTGCGGTGTTTTCTTTTATACTTGTTCGATAAAACATAAAGGAGATACCATGGAAAAACCATTAATTTTACACATGCTAACTACTGCCAAAAACCTGAGTCCGTTCGATGTCAACATGGCATTGGATGCGGGCTGGGTCTCCGCGGTGCCTTATATCAACGTCGAACCCAGCGAAGTTCAAGGCTTGGTGCAGGATGCCATTTTTTCCCGTAGCGCCAAGAACTTGAAACGCACAGGGATATTCATCGGCGGACGTGATACCAAACAGGCAATGGATATGTTGCATACCGCCAAGCGTTCCATGTTCTCTCCTTTTCAAGTTTCCGTTTTTGCCGACCCAAGCGGTGCATTTACCACTGCCGCCGGCATGGTAGCGGCCGCCGAACGTGAATTAATGACCAAATTCGATACCACCCTGGAAGGAAAAAACATCCTGGTATTGGGTGGAACCGGACCTGTCGGTCAAGTGGCCGCAGTCATTTCCGCTCAAAGCGGCGCGAACGTGAAGCTTATCGGCCGTCAATTAGACAAAGCTCAAGCCATTGCCGATATGTGCAACAATGAATTCGGCGACGGCAAAATCAATATTGAAGCCGGCGCGGATGCGGATAAAGCGGAATATATCAAAACAGCCGATGTGGTCTTTGCAACCGGCGCGGCAGGCATAGAATTATTAAGCGCGGAACTTGTCGCATCGGCCCCGCAACTTAAAGTGGCTGCCGATGTCAATGCGGTACCGCCATCGGGTATTGCAGGTGTTGACGCTTTCCATAACGGCACGCCGATTGAAGGCTCAAATAGCGGCGCAGTCGGCTTAGGCGCAATGGCAATCGGCAATATTAAATATCAAACCCAGATCCTGCTGCTAAAGAAGATGCTCAATACCGATAAACCTGTTTATCTTCATTTTGAACATGCCTTTGAAACCGCAAGAGAATATATTAAATCAAATTCTTGAACCTGAATTTTTGGATTAACCTGCATAAATAAAAAGGAACTCTAATGGCGAAACGCAGCATTCTTCACATGCTTGACCCCATGCCGAACAACAGTCCATTTGACATCAATATGGCACTGGATGCAGGGTTTGACGTACTTGTCCCATATAACAATGTCAAACTGGATAACGTTTATGGACTGACTCAGGACGCCATGTTCTCCCGAAGTCCGTCAGGCGTTAAGCGTACTGGAATTTTTATTGGCGGCCGCGATTTGGGTCTAGCCATGGACATGCTGAACACAAGCAAGCAAGCCATGGTCCCGCCTTTTGAAATCTCGGTTTTTGCCGATCCCAGCGGCGCTTTCACCACGGCTGCGGCACTAGTTACCTGCGCCGAAAAAGAACTGAAAGCAAAGCACAACAAAGAACTGAAAGGATGTTCCATCGTAATTTTTGGCGGAACGGGTCCCGTAGGTATTGCCACAGGTATTATCGCTTCATTAGCCGGCGCCGATGTAACAATAACCGATCACTTATCGGTTGATACAGCGCTGGATGTTGCTAAAGCCTATAATCGCCGTTTTAATTGCACACTTAAAGGAGCACTCGCTAACTCTGAAGCGGATAAAATCGAGCTAGTGACCAATGCCGATATTATCTTTTGCACTGCCAAAGCGGGTATTCAGGTTTTAAGCGCGAATGTGCTAAAGCAAGCCACCCAATTGAAAGTCGCCGGCGATGTCAATGCGGTTCCGCCTTTCGGTATAGAGGGGGTTAAAAACGACGATTGCGGCGCAACACTCATCCACGCGGTGAATGCTCAAGGTGCGGTGGGTATTGGTGCTCTAGCAATTGGAAATGTTAAGTTCCAGCTGCAACATGAGTTGCTCGAAGCAATGCTGGGGCCTGAACAGCCTTTATTTATCGACTTCAGATATGCATTTAACAAAGCCAGGGAAATGCAATTAGGTCCTTGTGTAAACTAAAACTTTCACTTACAGCTCAGGTTTCGGCAATTTAATACAAAAACCTGAGCTGTGCATCCCGCGTCAAATCAAAGCATCGTCAATATAACCGAACTTGATTGCCAGGCGAATTAGTTCAACATCGTTTTTTACGTGTAGTTTGTTGTAGAGACGATAGCGGTATGTGTTTACCGTCTTGTCACTCAAGACCAGCATTTCCGACATTTCTTTGATGGTGTTTCCCTGAAGAATTAAAGTGACTACCTCGGCTTCTCTTTGGGAAAGCAACGAGAACGGTGATTCATTACTTCCAGGCAAGCCCTGAAAAGCCATATTATTAGCCACTTCAGAACACAGGTAGCGCTTACCGTCCATTACTTTCCGAATTGCATGAATCATCTCGTCTACCGGCGAACCTTTGGAGATAAAACCTAATACACCAAGTTTGAGTAGCTGATGAGGAATAGGACCGTCATTGTGAACAGATACAGCGATGATTTTTACTTCAATATCCTGTTGCAGGATTCTACGGCAGGCTTCTACGCCACCTATCCCCGGCATATTAACATCCATCAGCACAACATCCGGCGACAGGGCAATAACTGAGTCAACAGCCTCTTCACCCGACTTAGCCACACCGATAACGGCAATATCTTCAGCATCGTTTAATAATGCTTCAAGCCCAGTTCGAACAAGCTCATGATCATCAACAAGCAGAACACTAATCATAACTTTTTTTCATCCCTTTACCGATCAATTATAAAACAGTTAGTTACCAAAAACTGCCACATTCCTGCTTTCGAAAGTTGTTAATAATACATTATATATCCGTATTTATACATAAGTAGATTTGCTCAAACTGATGTAATATGATTTTACCGCGCAGTAAGCTATCAGCATCTACATAATCAACATGTTTTTGATATTATTACAAAATGAAACCTAATCAATCGATTTTAAAGACGCTTCCTAAAAAAATTAACTATTCGACAGCCTTAGGCATTCTTCTAAGCATTATTTTATTTCTTTTCATTGTTTTATTTGCTGCCAATGACCCGCTCTCTTTTATCAATTTAACCGGACTTGTGATTGTCATTGGCGGCACAGTGGCGGCCATCTTTTTAAGCTACCCCTTAAGAGACATTAAACACGGATTAAAATCGCTCAAACTTATTTTCTTTTATGAAAGCCTGAACCCTCAAAGGGAAGCCAACGAAATTATCGCTGTTTCCCAAATGTGGTTTAATAGAGACAAACTCGCAATTGAAAATACTATCGATAATATCAATAACCCCTACTTAAAGACAGGTTTTCAGCTTGTCGTAGACAATACGCCGATAGATGACATCTTGTCGTTACTTAAGTGGCGTATTGCCCGACTGAGGGCCAAAGAGAAAGCCGAAGCTAATATATTTTACACTTTGGCAGCTTACTCCCCAGCGTTCGGCATGCTCGGCACCCTGATAGGGATGATCAACATGCTACAGATGATTGAGTTTAAAGACATAGCAGGTATAAGTTACAACATGGGTACGGCGCTGATTACAACTTTTTACGGCCTTATCATGGCGAACCTTATCTTTCACCCTATCGCCATAAAAATGGAAAGACGGACTGAACAGCGCATTATGATCATGAGCATGGTCATGGAAGGCATTACCCTGATAGCAGACCGCCGCAGCCCATCATTTATCAGAGAGACGCTAAAGTCATTCATTATGCATTATGACAATGAACTAAAAGATTAGCAGGGGTTATTCAATCCAGCCACACCACTCTCAACAAATCGGTCAAATGCTGCAAAATGAGTAAAGATCCATTTTCAAAATTACAGTCTTCCTTGTCTTTAGAGGACTTGCTTGCCCAACCAAGTCCTCGCAACGCGCAAAACTGGCTATTAACTTATCTGGACGTATTTGTACTTATCGTTATGCTAGTAATCACATTGATTACTTTAAGCGATATAAACAAAGATCAAAAAGCAGCCAAGCTTAAAAAAACGCCTACCGTAACATGCCCGCCCGTTGCCGCGCCTGTCGTTATAAATTGCCCTCCTCCCGTTGTTGTTGAAAACAAACCCTTGCAACAAATAACACCAGCCGAACCAATAGCCGAAATCAAAACCAACAATCCCGAGACGGAAGCCAAGGAAAACAGCGCTACCGCTTCCGCCAATACACCAGAAACAAAGACTACCGATAAAACCACAATAAATTCGGCAAGCAAAACACCCGACACCAACTCAGCGGATGAAACCAAACTACAGCAACAGCTGGCAAAAGCGATTGATGAGTTTGGCCTTAACAAGACCGTCAACATAAAAGTAGCCCAAGGCTATGCCCAGCTTGAGATTCAAGACAAGGTACTGTTTAAATCTTCAGAAGCCGATCTGACCGCTTCAGGAGGCGCCGTGCTAAAACGTCTTACGCCGTTGTTAAAACAAGCGGTAGGCTTGATTTTGATTGAAGGCCATACCGACAACATTCCCATTAAAACAGCCCAGTTTCCTTCTAACTGGGAGTTGGGGGCTTCCAGAGCCACCAGCGTTTTACACTTTCTGGTCTTGCAACAACTGGACAGCAGCCGCTTGCGTGCTACCACTTACGCAGACACGATGCCTATTGCCGACAATTCGACGCCGGAAGGAAGAGAGAAAAACCGACGGGTTAATATTTTGATAAAATTCTCAGAATAATGACGTTGTTTTTTAAAAATCCAACAACCGATGCTGTATCATAAAACTTGAATAACCTTTAAACGCCTGATTTTTTAATCTTTATCGACTAAAAATAAGGCTATATCTTTATATAATTAATAACCGGGGAAATTAATGACTGTTAGTGCTGATGATTTTAAACAAGCTATGCAACTATGGGCCAGCGGCGTCACCGTTGTTACAACACACTCTGAAAAATTCGGCATTCAGGGCATGACAGTAACCGCATTTTCAAGCGTTTCAGTTAACCCGCCTCAAATACTGGTCTGCATTAATGAATCCGCCGATACCGGCACCGGGATCCAAGAAAGCCAACGTTTTGCCGTTAACGTTTTGAGTTCAACCCAACAAGATGCTTCTAATCAATTTGCCGGCGGCAGCAGTCAAGAACAACGATTTAAAAATGCATCATGGACAGCTGGCGTTACCGGTTCTCCGATCCTGGATAACAGCATCATGTCTATGGAATGCAATGTAATCGAAAAAGTTCGCGCCGGCACTCACTGGATTATAATCGGCGAAGTGCAAAACTGCGTCTGCCGATCAGGAGAACCTCTCTTATATTATCGCGGGACTTATCAGCAGCTTATGAACCGTTGATAATCCTGGATTAGCAATATATCGACCTACGCATTATTAAAAAACTTAGATTCAACTCATAAGTGCAATCGGCACAGAGCGGAAAAGAAAAAGGCTAGCTGATATAGTTTCACGCTTTTTTCAATCCGACCAAAGACGATGAAGCGTATGAGAAATTATAAACAGCTAAGCCCCGCACAAAGATACCAGATTGGGATATTAAATAAAGCGGGAAAAAACCAGAAAGAGA
>Ga0208789_1000399_pt1 | contig 42601 bp, 36 predicted proteins | sample Methanotroph_Enr_FD_187368 | JGI IMG/M metagenome (GOLD analysis project Ga0208789, IMG submission 187368) | Enriched soil microbial communities from Old Woman Creek wetland in Ohio, USA - Methanotroph_Enrichment_5 (SPAdes) (version 2) | ecosystem: Environmental > Terrestrial > Soil > Wetlands...
CTTTGTTCAACCAGTTGGGTCCATACTGCCAAGGCGATACCCCAGGCTTACTGCCCGCTTCTTCCACCAATGGAATAGCAGGTACATGGAGCCCATCTGTTGTTAGTACAACCAATGCAGGAAGCACGCTGTATACTTTTACACCATCGGCTGGACAATGTGCCACAACAGCAACCATGACCATCGTGGTCAATGCACAAGTCACTCCATCAGTTACAATAGTCGCAAGTATGAATCCGGTCGTTGCAGGAACTCCGGTCACCTTTACCCCTACTCCTGTTAATGGAGGAACACCTACCTACCAGTGGTATGTGAATACAGTTCTGATGGGTACTGGAATTAACTATACTTATGTCCCGCTTGATGGAGATCAGGTATATGTTGTGATGACAACAAGTCTTGTTTGTGTAACACAACCAACGGCAATGTCTAACACCATCACCATGAGTGTTACTCCACCTATGACAGGTAATGAGTTTTGTACAATGACCCAAGGATTCTACGGCAATGAAGGAGGCTCATACTGCAATGGAATGACAACAACGGAACTCCTGAATAGTCTACTACTGACACCGATTGTCATTGGCGTACCAGCTAACAACAATACATTTACAATACCAGTAGGTGCATCACAATGCGTATTTGACATTTTACCTGGAGGAGGTCCAAAGACAGTCATTTCTGGTAATTGGGATTGCGAAGATCCCGGTCCACTGGTTAATAGACAGGGCCGACTGAATAATGCATTACTTGCTCAGTTAATCACCCTGCAGCTTAACATGAGGTTGCCGGGCTATCTTGGAAGCCTGCAATTGGAAAGCCCCACTTTCTACGTAATGGAATCTTCAGGTTGTGGCGGTGGTGATCCTAACTTCCCACTACCTGGAGAAACCTATTATACAATCCCAATGAGTGTTTGGGATGCCATTTCAATGGATGGTACCATAACTCCAACTGTTCAGGATTTGTATAACCTTGGCAATGATGCCATAGGAGGAATTCCTACTGATGTAAGTCTCGATGCATTATATAATGCTGTTAATATGATCAATGATGCATTTGATGATTGTGCGTTCATCTATTTTATTCCATTGGTAAGATCAGAAGTTGTCAATAATGAAATGGCTGATGGTCTGATCAATAACCTAAAGGTTGAAATAGCCCCCAATCCATTCAGAGAGAGAACCGAAATCAAAGTAATTGCAGGTGAAAGCAGCAGAATAACTGTTGAAATCTACAATCTGCAGGGAAGGAAAGTGATGAATCTCTTTGAAGGTGATGTTGAATCCGGTGTTGAAAATACATTCATCTATATCGACAAAGTCGAAGCTCAGCAGATGTATATGTGTGTTGTCCGTACACATAATACAACTGTAACAAAGCGGATGATTATAATGAAGTAGTGTTTTGACTGATTGAAGCAAAAGGCCGTTTTCGTTGGAAGACGGCCTTTGTGCATTTCCGAGATTAATGTTTAAGCAATTTCACCCTGTCAAATGATCAGCTATTGATTACAGTAAATTCAGGCATATACACCTGAATCCTTGTGTATTCAGGTGTGTTCAGGTGTACAAGTTATACTTTTTCTCCAGTATTCTGCGACCCCTTTCAAGGGACTGAAAATTAATAAAACTACCGTTGATGCTGCTAATTTCATTTTTATCGGCAAGTACATTCTCGTTATTTCCTTTATCAGCTTCAAGCTTGAATTCATTGGATTGCTTAGAAATGCATATATTTCCTGAACTGTTGGATATAACATCAATTTGATCATAATAGCCCGGTGCGCTTATTAGTTTGGTTGTTGTAAGCACGAAAAGGAAAAAAGTAAGAATGATCTTCATGTTTTGCAGCATTTATCCTTCCAATCTGATTCTATCTGTATTTGAACTGCTACATACATGGAAAGAGTGTGCCAAATCGTCTTATAACCTGTTGAATTTGAGCAAATGTGAAGACGGATTAATCTGGTTTCCTACAGTATCAAGTTGTGTAATCTCATGTTAAAATTCATTGCTGATAGTACTAATGGTATCCTTGAGTGTATATCATAAAGGAATGATACCACGGTACGGGGAAGAATTCTACATTCATTAATCAACAGACTTTTATAAACTAAACAAGTACTATAAATTTGAGACATAAAAGGCATCACTTCCATTCAGACAGCCTAGATGCATAGCTTCCTGATTTTGCATGATAGCGCCTCCCCATGTATTATGATTATAAACTACTGGAGTATCAAACCAACTGTTTATATTCATAATTAGGTTTATTGTTGTAGTACCTTCATCCGAAACACCAAACATTTCTCCATCCGGATTCACTGTAAAGCTATTATCAATAAATCCTGTAATATCGGCAACCTCTCCTGAATTATTCTCATATATCTGACCGATTCCAAGATGGAAGTTAAAAGGCATTCGAATACCAAGTGTATCTTTCCAAAAACCATTCATCATCAAATAATGGTAACCACCACCTAAAACTTCGGGCCATGACATATTAACCTCCGGAGGATTTACATACATAAATGATTTGTTTCGCTCACTGACGATTCCAAAAGTAAATGAGATGCTATTGTATAATCCAGGTTGTATATCACTCCCACACCACCAATCCAGCGTAGATGGAATATTCGTGTCAACATAATGAATATCATTCCATCCGGCAGGTTTAACCGTGGTACCATCAGCATGGTATAAAGTCAAATCTGAGATGAAATACATCACTTCTTTGATTTCATAAGGATTCCCGGCAGCATTTTGATAAATAAGCTCATTTGTCTTTAATACTTCCCCATCCACCTGATGCTTGAATGTAATCCTGAGCTTATTAGGCTCTTTCACCGGATCCTTTTCTTTGCAAGAAAACAGCATTAGAATCAGGCAACTGATTAGTACTAAAATTTGTCTATAAGTGCACTTCAACATAGTTAATCTTGAGCTAGAAATTGAGTTTCATCATTAAACAAATAGACCTGCCCGGTTCAAAAAGCTTGATTTCACTTCCTAATATTTTTCTGTTCAGATGATCATAATAGGCAACATCAAACAGGTTGCTGCATCCGGCGACAATAGTTGCATAACTGCATGGAGTATACGAAACCGACAAGTCAGTTAATACATATCCAGGAGTCTTTTCTTCATAATACGAATCTGACACCCTTTCCTGTTCAGCTACAGCTCTAATGGTTACTATCGGTTTAAGCTTTATTTCGTCGAAGTCATAAGTAAACTTTAATTCCGTATCAAAGGCCGGAATCTCAGGAAGCGGGTCATTGTATATTATGGTACTGCCAGCAGCCTGATTATTCTCCATTACTATCTTCTCTGATTCAGGAAACCAGGCTAATGTATAGCCTGCTGATAAAGCTACTGAGCCATTCTCAAGCACCTTCATCTCTCCACCGATTTCAAAACCTGTGAAACAAGCTCTATCAACATTACTGAACTGTTTCACTCCAGGGGCTCCCATACTTACCGGCCTAGCTATAGAAGGAGGCAACAACACTCCGGTAATATAATCTTTAATCTGTGATGCAAAGATGTTCAGATGCAATCCAATAATTCCCATTTGATGATTGGCCATTATATCGGCCTGGAAATTTGTTTCAGGCTTAAGCTGAGGATTGCCCAAATAATCATACCGATCAAAGCCGGTTGCTAAGAATTTGATATACCTTTCCTGCATATCTGCAGCTCTCTGATTTATTGCCAGAGCAAAGCCAACAGAACTCTGCTCTCCTAAACTGTAGGAAGCATTTATAGCTATACCGAACAACACTTGTTCCAGTTGTCCATTGTTGAACCAGTTTTTGTTCTCCTTCAATAGCAGCAGCGTATCTTCTGAGTGCGATTTATTATAGTCAATCCTTGCAATACTGCCTGCTTCCAGCCTGCCACTGCTATATTTTAATTCAGTAAAAAGGCCTGAGTTGAATATTACAGCATCATTCCATAGATTAAACGATTTTGAAGAAATAAATTCCTGTCCATCCATAATCATGATCATTTTCATATCACGGGTTCCATTTTTGGCTATGTTCAATAGGTCAATTCCGTGATTGAAGGAAAATTTGCCATGAGCATGTGTAAAGGCAATTCTGCCTCCTGAACTAGCAGTTTCTACCAATGCCGATGCCTGCATGATTCCTTGATAAGGTGGAACTACTTTTGAATATTGGGGCCTTTTGCTGTTATCCATGAAATGGTATACACGCGTATGCCATGCTGTTACTACTAAACGCTGATCGTGCCGGCGGGGATTGGCAATAGAATAATACCCTGATATAATGTGTGTTTTATCGTCACGTTCATCCATGGGAAGTGCAGGAAAAAGTACATCACCGGCAAAGGAGCCTTTATATGAAAGCACTAGCAATCCATTCGTACCCAGCTTTAGCCCTGCATCTGCAGAAATATCCTTTTTCTTAAATGATGAGTTCCATTCCTTTCCGCTACCATCCTTGTAATTACCTGATTGCATAACTCCTCCTGAAACCCTTATGAACACCTTTTCATTTGAACCCGACATCAGGAGATGTTGTCTATATCCATTGCGACCAAAGTCATAGCTGCTAATTGATTGAGCTGAAAATCCCTTGTCAAAATCCTGATAGCCCGGACGTGTTAATACCCTAATGCCGGCAGAAGCAGCAGGCCCATACTGCATCATATAGGATCCTTTAACAATTTCAATCCTATTGACCATAGCAGGATTAAGATGTGCCATTACCGGATCCATTCTGTTTGGGCAGCCTCCCTCAATATGTATTCCATCATCAAGAAAAACACTAATCTGCGAATAACGGTAGCCTCTTACAACAGGATCAATGCCATAACCTCCTCTTCTGATTCCGCTGACATTGCTTTCTCTTCTAAGAATATCACCCAGATCGGGTGATAAATTAAGATCCAGGGATTTCTTTTCAAGAAGCACCACCGGAATATTTTTTCGGAGCACACTATCCAGAATAACCACTTCAGACAACTGTACAATAGAATCAAGTACTTGACAGAAACCTGAGCCCGGTATGCTAAATACCAAAAAAGATAGAACAAGCTTTTTTATCCAATTATACCCTAGCGACATTCTTTTTTATTGTTATGCACATAACAAAGGTAAAAAAAAACAACCACACCCCTGTCGCGAGGAGTGTGGCCATTGTATGTAATGGTATATTAGTAGATCCAACTTGACCTAACTAAGCCTACCATTTCCGAGAAAAGTTAAATAGCAAATTTCTGCTCTAATTCAACTGATTTGGGGAAGAGTATATTATTTTCGAGGTGAATATGTTTATGTAAATCACTTTCGAATTCTTTTAAAAGGGAAAAAGTTACCTGATATGTCCTGCATGCGTCTTCAGGAGTAGTATAATTATTAGTCAAACTCACAATAGTTCTGAATCGTTCACCTTCTGCATCGTGCTCCTGCATCATCATTTGAATAGGATTCATCACTGTTCCAAATCCGGGTCTCACATAAGTTTCCATATTATCCTCTGCTGCTACCATTTTTCTAATGGAAGGAAATAAAATCATTTCTTCCTTCTGCATGTGGGCTGCCAGATTAGATGCTGAGCTAAGAAACTCTTCCCTGACCTTAAACAGTTCAGGATGATTATCACCATGTACGTCACATATCTTGTCCAGATATTCCTTCAACACCGGAACAGCTTTCTCAATATACCTGTGATGTTTTTTTTCAATATAATCAGCCAATAGATCAAGCGGCCATGTCCTGAAATCAGTTTGTGCGCTGTCCGATGAACTAGTAACTTCTTTAAGTTCTGATAATAATTTATCCGTATCTATATTATATTGTGTTGACACTTCGTCAATCGAAACACCACCTCTGCAACAAAAGTCAATACCGTACTTCTGAAATACAGAAGCTGCACGATAATCATCGGCAACAAAAGAACCTACACTTCTTGTTTTTGTCCATTCCATGATATTTATATTTTTTAGGTTTATTTTTCTTAATATTAATCCAACCATGCTTTACCAGTGACATCCTACACTTACCTATTCTAATTCTTTTCTACTCAGAAAGGTTAATCCATCATGAATACCTATAGTCAACTCTTTAAGGGTAGTCCTTTCCAGCATTTCTCGCAATTCATCTCTAACTACCTTGAATTTATGATGAACAGGACATGGTTTGTCTTCATCACAGTTATCCAGTCCAAGGCCACAACCCTTATATACGGCATCACCATCAATTGCCGATACTATCCTGCTCAGGGTGATTTCTTCAGCCATAAGCTCATCAATTACGAAACCTCCGGTTGGTCCTTTCAGTGATTTCAACAACCCACTCTTAACAAGATTCTGAAGTATCTTGGCAGTAAATGAAACCGGAGAATTGATCTCTTCAGCAATATCATTCAGGCTGACTCTTTTTTGAAGGCCCGATTGCATGGCAACAAAAATCAATGCTTTTATTCCATATTCACATGTTTTTGAAAACATTTCTCGTCTTTTTACTCTGCAAATATACGCAATATTTTGAATAAAGGATATTTTTGTCCGAATTTATTTATTACTATGAAATGAACACATTATTGGAATAATCAAGAGGTTGTCTTGACTGATAATCAGATTCTATTGAAAGTAAAACCTACATCTGGAAAGATCGGCAGAAAAGAAAACTAATAAATAAAGCAGGGAAGGTGTATAGTTTACGCTATAAGCAGAAATCTTTTAACAGGCTAAATCCGAATGCATATTTAGGCCCGAGTTGAATTCCATTATAATGACGATATACAGGAAGATCACCCATTACTGTAAGAGTAATTCTTTTCTTGAAAGTATGACTGATTTGTGGGGAAAGAAACATAATATCACCGCCGGTAAAAAGGTATCGTACTTCACCCTGATAATCTTCAAGCCTGTATTCATTTCTAAACTGAAGCGTAGCTGACCAATTTTTTGTCAGGCTTCTTCCAATAAACAGAGAGCTGATAAATACATCCCCGAACCGGTAGTCATCCTGATTGAATCCATTACTTTCATAGCGACCATTGAAAACCAGTCGCCATTTATTTTCTTTAAAGCTTTTCAGCATATAAAGTTGACCAACAAATCCGAATGCTCCTGTTGATGGCTGAATCTCTTGAGGAAATGGCACTCCGTATTCATCATGAAATATCTTTTGTGATAAGGGAAGTTTGATACCACTGCCCAAAGTCAGCTCAAAGTTCTTTTTTGACTTCAAAACCGCATATTTGAGTGACAATACTGCATTGGTAATGCCGTGTGTTTTTAACATCCCAAGTACTTCACTATCCTGGTACTTGTCAAAATAATAGCCAAGTTCAGCTTCTACTGATAATTTTTGCAACAGACCGAAAGACACCACTTCACCGACAAAATCATAACCAGCTCTGGAATCCTGATAACCTGATTTTTCAGATATCTCATAGTAAGTATCAGAAAAACTGTGTTTGTAGAAGGTTATAGTGCGCAGTGTATTCTTTGGTAGTATTCCAGTGTGTTCACTACCTGAAGCAGGATTTCCTGGGGCACAGCATTGAGCATTTGCAGCTTGCCCTATGATAAGAATTATGATAATTAATAGTAGCGTTCTTTTCAAGAATAACAGTCTTATGAAGTTGAATATTCAGTCTTCCGGTTCAATTATTGTTTGATCAGCCTGATACTACCGGAAGTTGCACCGACGCTTTGAAGCCTGATAAAATACAATCCTTTGGTCAGTTCAGCTCCTGAAACTGTAATCCTACCTGTTGCTGGTACGGTATAAGTCTTAATCCTTTTACCAACAATATTATATAAAACAGCCTCTGAACCAACAGGGACATTGTCAGTATCTATATGGAAGTTATCGGTGAACATGGTTGGGAATGCACTAAACTGTTCAGCACCGAATTTCTCTTCAACTCCGGTGGGATTATACATCAGGGCACTATCTATAGCAGCCCTAATCTCATCATCAAGTTCTGCAGTGTAACCTGCACTCTTGAAAAAAACTTTATGATCACCTGTACCAATCACAACAATGGTAGGCATTCCCATACCTCCATAATAGTTAACCTGTTGTTCACCACCCATGAAAACAGGGTGTGTAAAGTTGTTATTATTTATCCAGGCCATCATCTGTTCACAGGTATATGAATCCAGAAATCCGAATGAATAGAGCTCTACTCTGTCAGGATGAGTTTCATCATACGAACTCATAATCTTGTCGAGGGCTTTAGTTCCGACAATGCAGGGAGCACAATTAAGCATCACAAATTCAAGGATGATTGCTTTGCCTTCATCAAGTTCATCATATAAATGATGTGATGGGCCATTGCACTCTTCCTGGTTGAAATCCATGGCAACCGACTGTGCGTTTACCAGAGTGACTATAACTAATAGTATGATCGTAAGCACAAATCGTATTGCCTTTTTCATTAGTGTGTTTTGTACAAAAATATCTTAATGTGAATGAGTTAATAGGAAAGGTACCAAATTTAACAATTTATTAACATGTAATCCTCCATATTACCTGTTACTTAGTGGCATGCTGTTTCAGTTATATGAATATCAACTATTTTTGTGATCCCTGATCAGCTTCATTAGATTAACTATAAATGAGTCCTTTTCCAATATAATTTAACAAGCCACGATATGACCGGAAAACTACTTACCACTGTTCTCCTCTTAACGTCTATAATAATAAATGCACAACAGCTCCAGCTGATCGACAGATTTAACGGGAATAAAATCGTGAATGATACTGAGATTACTGTTTTCAGCAGTGATCCTGCCATCATTGACCTTACCAGGTATTTTACCATGAAGAATAATACGGATAAGACACTTGCCTTGTTTCTTAGAAAAACCGTTAACATGCTCAATGACAGCACAACCGATTATTTCTGTTTTGGCATCAAGTGCTGGCCTGATACCTATAGAACTGACGTTGCCGATACAATTCTACCAGGTGCAGAGGATTATACTTTTGCCTCTCATGTAGTGCATATTCGCAGATTTGATAATCCGCCACTTCCACCGGGTCGTTCATCCATTACCTATACAATTTACGATAGTACTGCATTTCCTGAACCGGTTGAAGCCAGCGTAACAGTAATCTATCACCTTTCAGGACTAGGGGTGGATGAGAATAAATCTTTACCTACGGTTGTCTATCCAAATCCCGCCTCTGAGAATATTACTGTTATTACCCATGAATATAAGCAGGAGAACCTGACACTTTCCCTATTTAATGGTATGGGTATGATGATACGTCAGTCAATGGTACTTTCAGAAAGCAGCGAAGTGACAATTCCTGTCGACGAACTAACCTCCGGATTATATTATGGACATCTCATTTCAGAGGATGGGAGGTCAACAGTATTCAAATTCTTGGTAAATAATTAATCCATTATGAAAGTTATTATCTTGCAGTCAAGTGAAATAAACAACAGAATGTAAGATCCGGCAGGATGAATAAGCGAAACAAAAAGAAAAAAGAAAAGAAGCTCGGGGTACATAAAGAAGTCAGGAAATTAAACCGCGAAGAACAGCTTAAGTCAGGCGCCAAGCTAATTACTAAGGTGGTACCTGATAAGACCAAATACACGAGAAAGAAGAAATCAGAAAATCTGGATGAAGAAATTTGATTGATCAGTATCCTACCGTTTGAGCAAGTATAATCTGCTTATTTTCAGGTAATTTCAGTAGTGCAGCCAGCTCTTGCTGGTTAAAGGATGCTCTTACAACTGTATTGAGTCCCGCTGAAGCGCAATAAAGATAAATGTTCTGCATTATGGCACCGGCATGTACTCCGGCATATACCAACTTCTTCTCCATTGAGCCATCTCCTAGTTTATCCATATCGGATACTATGAGGAGATTCAGCGTTGATTTAGCTACAAAGTCCTGCGTACCGGCTGATTTCATGTGATTCCCCGACTGGACAAGCTGAATTGAGTTGCCCTTATCATCATAAAGATAGATGCCGTCAGGCAGCATCACATAAACCTCCATATTCTGACGATTCATAGCAGTGGGGGCAGTATGCTTTCCATCCTTCTCACGGTTAATGCCATTCGCTGCCCATAAAAGGTTTGACAACTCCTGTAATGAAACCTCCTTCGAACTAAATTCTCTGGAACTTTTGCGCTGGTCAAGGCAAGCCATGAGGGCTTTTCCACCAATCCTATCGGGGGCTGGCAACTGAATGCTTGAGTTGTCCTGTGCCATTGATTTTTGTGTAAAAATACACAGTATGAGCACTATGATTGCGCTCAAAGAGTAAAATTTTCTCTCCATCTTTCTTATGTTTTATGTTATAATGTTTATTATCAGATTATTAACCGTCTCATAAAGTATTAACGCCAAGGCTATATTTCATTCTTACTCTATAATTGGTACTTGATAGTTCATTGCAAATACTCACTCATACATAGTATAGCCCTCTTCATGTGCCTTTCTTATCTGTTCAATAAGTAAGGAGGGTTTGAGAACCTTTACATTACCGCCGTACGATAGTAATTCCATAAGAAAGTCATACGTAAGATATAGGGTCAAGCCAATCACCAGTCCCTCTTCTGTGTCGCTTATTATATGCTGTGATTCATGCAGTGGGAGTGATTTAATATATCGGCCCTGACCCGCATTAAACCAGAGTTCTATATTATGAGGTTTCGGGGCGTTGGGACTTATAATGCCAAAACAATTCCTGTAAAGATCGTTTACATTGAATCCATCCGGATAAATGAATTTCTGTTTCGTGACTTCGAAGTCGGTTATCCGGTCCAGTCCAAATGTCTTTATTCTGGTATCCTTCTGATCGCTTCCAACCACATACCATCGGTTCTTGAATTCCTTTACGGCATAAGGTTCAATGGTTCTCAGTGAAATTGAATCTTCCCAGAATGCGGCATACTGAAATTTTATCCTCAACCGGTTTCTTACAGCATATAATACACCCAGTAGGTGCTCTGTACCCTGTGGCTTTCTCTTTTCAAAATGTATATCATTTGAAAGCCGATCACTCATATTCAGCGCATTAAAGGTATCAAAAGCTTCAAGTATACGTTCATTTATTTCAGGGTGCTCATCATCATCGATATAATAATACTGCTGTGATCGGTCGTACTGAATATCAATTTTGTATACCTCTCGTATGTCATTCAGGTCACGCTGGAATGTACGTTTTGAGATATTGAAGTTATATTCTTCCAATTCAGATTGCATGTCAAGATAATTGGCGATCTCATCAAAAGTAGCCGGATGCTTTCTGAGCTTTTTAATAATCAGGCTGTAGCGTGTAATTGATTCGCGTTTCGACATAGCATTGATTTTCCCATGCAATTTAGGAATTATTTATATTCAGACTAAGTTCCATTGCTCTTACTCCTGCACATCAACCTGCACATTAAAGCCTCCGGTTCCTGAGCAAGGTTGTGTCTGTATGATATAAGTACCCGGTTCTATATAGTATTCCTGGCTTTCGGGATTCCACTGGTGCATGTCCATGAGGTTAATTTCAAGTGGCAGTGTTTTCTCTTCTCCTGCATTTAAGGAGATTCTTTTAAATGTTACCAGTGATTTTTCCATTTCAGGTATAGCATGGTCTCCATTTCCCGTCAGGCCACTGTCTCTTGCAGCATATACAAGCACCACCTCCTCGCCTGACCGGTTTCCGGTATTTTTGACTGTTAAGCTAAACCGAAGCTGTTTTCCATTGATAATACCATCTCCTTCCAAAGCCATCTGAGTGTATTCAAAACTAGTATAGCTTAAACCATAACCAAACGGGAACAAGGGCTTACCGGTGAAATATTTATAGGTACGACCCTTCATGGAATAATCGTCAAATGGAGGAAGATCAGCTACTGATCCATACACAGTAATTGGTAATCTTCCTGAGGGACTGACTGTTCCAAAAATAATATCAGCAAGGGCCTTTCCTCCCTGCTCTCCAGGATACCACGAAAATAAAACAGCATCAGCAGCATCAAGTACATCCTGTAAGGCAATGGCACTTCCACCGGTTAATACAGCGATAATGGGCTTGTTGGGCAATCTCTCCCGAAGCAATCTAATATACTCGCGCTGGCTCTCCGGCAACCGAAGATCAGTCCTGTCACCACCATCAGTATTAAGCATGGCATCACCATCCTCGCCTTCCGTCAACTTTGAGTTACCAAGGCAAACAATCACCACATCAGCATTTTCTGCCTGCCAGAAACCTGTATAATTACCAGGGATAGTCATGAGGCATCCCGGTGTCTGGTCAACGGTTGTTCCTACATCCACTGCTTCCATGATTCCTTCCACAAAAGTGATGATGTTTCCCGACCAGCCGTTATAGTTCCCCACCATTGCCTGAATATCTGCTGAAACAGGTCCTGTAACCAGCAGATTGGAGATTATCTTCCTGTCTAGTGGCAGAAGGTTGTTTTTATTTTGAAGCAGCACCATGGATTTAACTGCAGCCTCATACGCCAAAGCCTGATGCTCTAAACAGTTCACCTTTTCAGTTCCTATTTCACTAAATGGTACTGATTGCAGTGGATCAAGCAATCCTAGTTTAAACCGGGTTCTTAATACAGGTGCAAGAAGTGAATCAGGTATGCTTTCAGGAATAAGTCCTTTCTTAATGGCATCTGTCAAATGTTTATAGATGTAACCACAGTTCATGTTAACACCTGCATTTGCTGCCATAGCAGCGGCTTCTTCCCTTGTAGCAACTGTCTTATGTCTGGCCCATATATCATCCAAAGCCCAGCAGTCAGAAACTATATGACCTCTAAATCCCCACTCCTTTCTGAGTATATCATTGAGCAACCTGTTACTGCCACAACATGGCTCGTTATCCAATCGATTGTAGGCACACATCACTGATTCCACGCCTGCATCAGTCAGTACTTTAAAGGCAGGCAGATAGGTTTCACGTAAGTCTTTCTCTGATGGTTCAGCATTGAATTCATGTCTTGACTTTTCAGGACCACTGTGAACGGCAAAATGTTTGGCGCAGGCTGCTGTTTTCAGATATTGAGGATTATCACCCTGAAGACCCTTTACAAATGCAGCACCCATTCGGCCCGATAAGTAAGGATCTTCTCCATAAGTCTCCTGCCCTCTTCCCCATCGTGGATCGCGAAATATATTAACATTCGGCGACCAGAAAGTAAGTCCCATATATTGTGAGCGATTACCCTTTTTTACTGCCTCATTATACTTTGCTCTGGCTTCTGTAGAAATAGCGTCTGCCACACGATATACAAGATCATCATCAAACGTAGCAGCCATGCCTATAGCCTGAGGAAAAACAGTTGCCTTACCTGCTCTTGCCACGCCATGAAGGCACTCATTCCACCAGTTGTATTCCGGAATCCCAAGACGTTCAATTGCCGGACTATTATACAGCAATTGTGATACTTTCTCTTCCTGCGTCATCAGTAACAGCAGATTGTGAATCCTTGATTCAACAGGCAATTTGGGATTCTGGAATTTATGAGTGAATTCCTGAGACCAAAGTTTACAGGTCACACTCAAAAACACCCCAAGTAACAGATACTTAATTTTCATCATTCCGAAGATATTACCACTCAATCCAATTCCGATACATTAATTACCCAGGCATAATTGCACGGAGGGTTCTTCCGTACACTTTCAGGAATGATTACTTCAAATCCAGTACCGGCAGGTTTCCATTTCAATTTACCTTTCACACCGGGCATAGTAACATGTGCATTCTTAGCAGGTCGATGGGAAGTAATTTTGATAGTGCCGGGCACTGCCTCATTTTCAGCCGCCAGATAAAGGAACCATGATGTTCCATCCTTACCCTGCGTCATGCAGATATTATTCTCTTTATACGGTGACAACGGTCTGGTTTCATAAATAGCCTTGCTATTTTCTTTCATCCAGGCAGCATACTCTGCCAGCAGATCATAGGCTCCCTGCTGCCATGTTCCCTGAGGAGTAGGGGCAATATTCAGCAACAAATTACCTCCCTTGGCTACAATATCTATCAGAAGATGAATACCCTGTCTACCTGTCATATAGGTCGCGTCCGGCGTATGTGCCCAACCTCCACCTGATATGATGCATGATTCCCATGGATAAGGCAAGGTAGCTTCAGGAACCCTGTTTTCGGGAGTAAGATAATTCTGGTTTTTGCCGTATACAGCCCGGTCCACAACAATCAATCCGGGTTGTTTCTCCCTGCATTTCCTCACCAGTTCATCCATATTAATATCCTGATTGATAATATTATTCTTCAGATAACCTGATTCACTTTCATTGAATCGCCGTTCATAACCATTCTTAATATCCTCTCTTGATTTCTTGGCTACCCATCCCCCATCTAACCAAAGTATATCCATTTTGCCATATCCGGTCATTAGTTCCATTACCTGATTATGGGTAAATTCAGTGTATTTTGCCCATTTATCCTTATATACTGCAGGATCATAGTTTACATGACGGTCACGTGGAGGAAAATTAGGCCACCAATAGTCATCACAATGCCAATCAGGTTTGGAGAAATAGGCTCCTGTCATGAACCCTTCAGCTCTGAAGGCATTGAAAATTTCTTTAGCAACATCAGCTTTTTGATTTACCGAAAATGGGCAGCCGGAATCAGTGATCTTATAGTCAGTGTATCTGGAATCAAACATGCAAAAACCATCATGATGCTTGGTGGTGAATACAACATATTTCATCCCTGCTTCACGGGCAGCCTTTGCCCAGGGAATGGGATTAAACTCGACAGGATTGAAAGTCGTCTTCAGTGCTTCGTACTTCTCAACATACGCATTATAATCAGGAATGCTGCGTACACACCATCCTTCATCTTCCGGGCATATAGACCATGATTCTACAATACCCCACTGGCTGTATGCTCCCCAGTGCATCAGCAGACCGAATTTCACATCTTGCCAATGTGAGAGATTCTCAAGTACCAGAGGATCAGTCTCCTGAATATATCTTTCATCTTCATGAATTGGCTGTGCACCAGCAATACCATACCATGCAGCAAGTAAACACATCAATATATGTTGCTTCTTCATTACATTTATTATTTTTCGGTAACTAAATTACGAAATATATGAGAACTTTAGCGTATCTTTGCACTCAGCAAAAAGAATCAAAATCATGACTGAATTCAACAGATTTTATACAAATCCATTCGATAAGCATATCGATAAACTGGACAAATTAAGGAATCAATTAAAGACACGTATGACCACAGGTAACTCGCCTATGGATATCACGCCTGAGCAAGCAGCTCAATCTGATGCTGCCATGAAACATGTAGAAGCTGCTATTGAAGCTCTGCGTAAACTGGATACCCGCAAGTAAGCTTATCGTTATAAGCCCTTCAGGTATTCTGAGTATTTATCTCCTGTAAACTACCACAGCACTCCACCCTACTCTTGTCCTTCCTTTATACTGCGTGTACAGCATGCAGTAATAGTCTTTGTGTCTTCCCGACGTGATGAATAAATATATATTAATCTAATCTACAATCAGATACAAAGTATTTGCGCCCACTTTCAATGTATCAGCAAATACTATCAAAACTTTTTGCTTTAGAATATCCTATCGAGACTAATTTATCTGATTATCCAGTTAGCTGTAGCTGATTATTCAGTCAATATTATCTGATTATCCAGTCAGTATAATTATCCTCGACATAAGTACCCAGCTTTTCGAGTTCATCAACCAAGGGTTGCACTTTCTCCATCTTGGTTCTGAATAGTTCGGAACTTTTACCTGGTTCAGGAAAATACTTGTTTCTGACCTTGAGCGATTTTATTACCATGATACGGCCAATATGATTCCCGTACTTTCCTCTTTCTCCATCAGCCAGATAAACCATTATTTCACCCTTGAACTCTTTGTTATAAGCCTCAAAGACCTTGTCTTTCAGAAATGTCTCCCACTGCTCATAGGTTACCCCAGTTGACAGATTAACAGTCCCGATATGAAATCCTACCAGATTTCCCTTCTTAAATGTCTGACCTGACAGCACTCCTGCAACAAGGATTAAAATTGTCAATAACATAATTCTCTTCATGGTGCCAGTGTTTTTTTACAAATATACAATTTACCGAGCTGATTAGCAACCAATTTCATTGAAACCTGCAGGAAGATCCTTCTTATTTTTCTGCAACAAATTCCCGCCCAGTTATGTTAGGTTGTGTAATCAACTGATTCAGGAAATGAGACATCTATCGCTATTTAATTTTACTACACTTAACGGACACTTCAAAGGACCGGGAGGAGATATCAGCTGGCACAAACATGGGGAAGAAGAGAGCAGGTATTCAGAAAAAGCATTGGCTTTGGATAGCACACTCCTTTTCGGCAGGATTACCTATGAAATAATGGCAAGTTACTGGCCAACTCCTGAAGCTTATGAGAGTTCACCAATTGTAGCTGACGGCATGAATAAATCTGAAAAGATCGTTTTTTCACGAACCCTTATTTCTGCCGGTTGGAACAATACCAGAATCATCAGTGACAATATAGTAGATGAAATAAGGAAAATGAAAAGAATGCCTGGAAAAGATATGGCTATCCTTGGTAGTGGCAGTATTGCTGCTCTGCTGGCAGATTACAGACTTATCGACCGGTATCAGATCATGATTGATCCAGTTGCAATTGGCAACGGCACTCCAATATTTAATGGAATAAAGAAGCCACTGCAGCTCAAACTTATACGCTCCAAAACATTTAAAAGCGGCGTTGTGCTGCTAGATTATGTCCCAATGTAATGTATAGAGAACAGTTTATTCATCTAAATGGTCCTCTATTAGATTTAAACTAATTTATATCCAAACTATACATCCTATACTCCTTAATCCTTCTACCACCAATCTTCTTCATAATGGAATGCATCTTATGATTGTTTTCCATTACATAACCGGCTTCAACCTCATGTATTCCTCTCTTTCCTAAATTCTCCTGATTTGTTTTGTATAGCACAATATCAATACCCATATTGCGGCATTCCTCTTTTACGCCTAAAATCAATATTCGGGCGCTCTTTATTTTCCTTTTATACCACAAATATTTTAGGAAGCCAAAAGGATAAAGTTTTCCTGACCTGATATGCCTGAATACAAGATTTAGGTCAGGAATGGAAGCTTGAAACCCAATTATCTGCTTATCCTTTTCTGCCAGCAGCAACATGTCTTCAGGGACAAACTGCCTGAATTGCATACCTGTATGATGAAATTCCTCTTCTGTAAGAGGTATAAATCCGTAATTATCCTTGTTCGACTGATTATAGACCTCACAGGCTGAATCGAGTTCGTGGTCAAGGTCTTTATAATTAATATTCCTGATCACAATTCCCCTTGCTTCAAGTTTTCGCTTTATCCTCTCCACTATTTTAGTAAAGGCAGGTGAAGCCAATATTTTATCATCCAGCGAATAGGATGATAAATCCGTTTCTTTTTTGAATCCGTATTGATCAAGAAATCGGTTATAATAAGCTTTATTATAGGGCATCATGACCACCGGAGGTTTATCAAATCCTGACAGCAACATCCCGCATGAGTCGTTCGTAGTAAAATTGGTTGGCCCACTAATCCTGTCAAATCCATTTTGAAGATGAGACTGTACTACTTCATCGAATAATTGTTTCGCCACTTCATATTGTTCCACTACTTCAAAAAATCCAAAGAATCCAATCTTTTCATGGTATACTTCATTGTGAACCGTGTTAACAATGGAAGCTATCCTGCCAACAACACGGTTGTCTGACTTTGCGATGAAATATCTGGCAGAGGAATGCTTCAAGAAAGGATTCTTTTTTGAGAAAAACTCTTTTTGAAGAGAAATGGGTTCAAAGATGAAATTCTTATCTGATTTGTATAACTCCCTTGGAAACAGAATGAACTGTTCCATCTCCCTTTTGCTGTTTACTTCATGAATTCTGATATCCATTTCATCAGAAAATGTTAGGTCCATCATTATTCTTTATGAATTTCCGATAACTCAGATTTACCACTAACGCATAGAAATATAATAGAGGATTGTTGAAGAAGTGTTTATGAAAGATGGTCCTTCGCAATATATTTGGTAAAGAATAAACTTTATTGTAGAGCCACCAGAATTTTCGATCAAGAGCCTCCGGAGTCATCTGTGCAGGTTGGAATACACAGTTGGTAGCGGTATAGTAATGATAATCTTCATGAATTAACCTTCCCTGCTTTTTGTATTCATCATACAGCACAGATCCCGGCATTGGCGTAAGAATGTAAAACTTAGGAATTGGAATGCCGGTTTTCATCACAAACCTGAAAGTCTGTTCAATAGTCTCCTCTGTATCACTATCTGTTCCAATTATCATCTCAGTAGCAGGGATAATACCAGCCTTGGTTATTTTACCCAACAAGTCTTCATGATCGGCAGTTTTTACCCATGTTTTATTGAGTTTATTGAGTCCTTCCTGGGAAATACTTTCTATCCCAAGGCTGAGAATACGACATCCTGATTCGGCCACCAGTCTGAGAAGTTCCGGATTACGGGCAAGGTTCATGGAACACTGACTGGCCCATTTCATTTTTAGTGGCTTGATGCGTTTGCACAACTCCTCCAGGAACTTCGGATTACTCACTATGTTATCGTCAAGAAGGTAGAAGTATTTATACCCTAACTCCTTTACTCTTAAAATATCATGCATCACTTCATCCACAGGCCTTGCCAGATACTTCCCTTTATAGACACATGCTATGGAGCAATAGCTGCACAAGTGCGGACAGCCCCTTCCGGCTTGAACGGGCAGCATGAACCCTGTTTTCATTGGCGAGAGTAATTCGTATTTAGGTACAGGTATTCCATTCAAATCATTCAATGGGTACTCATATCTCTTCCCAATCTTTCCGGTGGTTTCAAAGTCTTTAATGAGTTTAGGCAAGGATATCTCGGCATCACCTATGATCACTCCATCGCAATGCTCATCAATGAACCAAGGTACAATAGAAGGCATATACCCACCCATAAATACCGTCTTCCCTCTCTTTCTGAATTCTGTTGCAATGTCGATTGCCCTGAATATAGCATGCCCCATGGCACCTATACCAATCAGATCAGCATCTGTATCGTAGTTGATTTCATCCGTTACTTCCAGATTGATCTCCAGTTGCCAGTGCGCAGGTACATAATTCGCCAGTAATGGAAATGCCAATCCGGGTAGATAAATTCTCTTTTGCTTGAGGAGCTTTCCGCTTCCTGTGCTGTATTGGGTAGATTGTATCAGGAGTAATTTTGGCATGTTGTGAAATCACTATTAATATTGATTGTGAAATTTCTATGGTAAGATGTTAAGACATTGCTATTCTATCTTTTATCACGGTTGCGCAACTTCCATGATCTTTTCTTTATACTGCCTGATCACCTTTCGTAATCCGACAGCCATTCGTATCTGCATACGGACAGAGTATTTCAATAATCTCATCATATTTTTAGGATGGAACACTATCCGATAATATAGGTTGAGCAGGTTCTTATAGTATTCTTCCACACTCATATTATCAGGCCGTATGGCTACATGTGCCAAATCCCATTTTGCAAAATCCTCCCGTTTAATCACCAGGTCTTTTTCATCAATGGTTATTCCTGTTCCTTTCAGAGGGGTCAGTGGCTGCAGATTTACAAACATGATACCCAGGTCAATCATTATGTCTCCTGCCTTCTTGAAATCAGCTGCTGTCCATGAAGGCGATAAAATAACACCGGCATAGCAGTTAACGCCGTACCTGTTCAAAACACCCATGGCCTTTCTGTTGGTATTGCTGTCTGTTTGCTTATGGAAACCACATAATTCATCATCTTCAAAGGATTCCAGACCTACAATCACCGTGCGTAAACCAATGGCTTTAAACTGCCTGATTATTTCAGGATGTTTCCCTATAAAGTCAGCCCTCCCATATACAAGGTACTTTTTGCTAATTCTGCGCTCTTTTACCAACCTGATAAATTCCAATACCCTTTCAGCATTCACCAGGAAATCATCATCCACCAAATAGACCTCTTTCTCCTTAATGGCTGCCAGTTCATCAATAACCTCATCCAAAGGCCTTGCATAGTATTGATCGCCGGTAATTTTCCTACAGAAACAAAAGTTGCAATGGTAAGGACAGCCAAAAGAAGCCTTCATCAGGGCAACCTTATTGTGGAACACGTAAAAGTAGCGGCTTCTGTATCTGTCGGTCAGGCTTCTGTCGGGCACAATGCTGTAGAAATCATAGTCCGAGAGTCTGCTTTCGTCCAGTATCTCTCCTTTTCTCAGCACCCCTGCCGGGAATTCCTGATTCCTTGCAAGATAATCCATTAAAAGCGGAAAAGACCTTGTGGCATTTCTAACAACACGGTAATCTATACTATCATGGTCTATATCTTCAGGGAATTTTTCAATGTGAACCCCTCCAACTATGGTTATTATATTCTTGTTGATCTTCTTTGCAGAAACGCAATAATCAATAATTACCGGAATATGCGTAATATAACCGGTCAAACATATCACATCAGGGTCAAAGGCGGCAATAAACCTTTCGGGAGTACCTTTTTCGAGTATCATATCTATGATCTCAACTTCATGGGCTTCTTTTATAAGTGTAGCCATGATCTCCAGTTCTATGGGCTCAACCACCATCAGATGCTGCAAGCCAATAGTCTCAGGAGAAGGTTGTGGTCTGATAAATAATACTCTCATTTTCTTTTCATTTTAGCGAATCTAAAGAAACTATTCTTCATCCTGAGGCCTGCAAAACCTGCACTTAGCCACTAATGCCTGCAAAACCTGCACTTAGCCCAACTTATTTAAACACCTTTGGCAACTCTGTATGCTTCGAATAGGCAATCAAGCCCTGAAATAATCCAAGCAGGCTCATTACTATTTTGTTTTTATGGTACATGAACATCCTTCGTTCATCGGGCACACCTCCAATGCGTGTTTTGGCAATCTCGGCAGTTTGGCCCAGGTCAAGCCGATTGTACTTGTACTTCACAGCAGTTGAAATGATTTCAAACAAGCTGTTATTGTATATATGGAATTGGTCGCGTAAAGCATAGTTCATTCCACACATAAAGTAATACATAACATCATGATCCCGGCACAGAATATGCCAGAAGAGCATTTTTCCCTTTGAATAATAGGTTGTCAATTCAAAACCGGCAGGCAGATATTTAAATACTTCTGCTTTCAGTATTTCCAGCTTTGTAGTGGTGGTCTTCATAACCTGCATATACAGTTCATAGTGTTCCTCGTTAAATACAGAACAAGAAGAATCAACTATCTCAACCTCTTTAAATTTCTCTTTAATCCTATGTAACCGTCGCCGGTAGGGATGTCTCAGTGACCGTTCATACTCTTCCATACCGTCAAAAGGAAGACTCATCACAATAGTTGGCAGTGTGCGTAAATTCAGAAACTTGTGAGGCAGATAGTCTTCCTTGAAATTCAACCCCAGTATGAGTCCCTTTTCTGTTTTAATTATATCTGACAACAAGTATTCAATTTCTCGCTGGTCACCAACATAAGGCGGTGATGCTATGGATATAGGGAGACCAATGATCCGGAATTTTATGGGACTGGGAAAATTCAAAAAGGTAAGTATGTTAACTTTCATTGAGTAGACAATGGTGCCTGCAATAAACACACCATTCTCATAGAGTTCATAGTACTTCTGGGCACAATAATTATAGGTATGAAGGTGCAACAGAAACTCCCGTTTCAGGTAATAACAATGTGCCAGGTCATCCCATTCATTATCCAGTTCATCGGGCTTACTTTTGCTAACTACCGTCTTCCCCATAATGGTTCATTTAATCAGACCTGAATAATCAAAGATAAAGAAACTATAGTTACTTTTAACTGTCAATTAAAAGAGTTCCGGTACCTAAATAATTTAAAGTAATGAGATCCTTAATCAAAATATCCGCATCCTATATAGCTATCTGTCTGGTTCTATTATTTACCAATCCGGCTTCCAGTCAAACCTTTGATACTATCAGCAACTGGGATGGTATCACGCAGGACTGGGTGGTTTACGGTGGTCCGAGTGAGGTTGTTGCCAACCCCTATCCTGCCGGAATCAACACATCGGCGCATTGTTTCAAAGTCGTTACCATCGACAGTCAGTGGGATAACTTCAGCTATCAGATGCCTGAACCTGTGAATTTTGATTCTATTCCACGATACCGGCTTAAAGTCCTTGCTCCTGCATCCGGTGGAAGTGTGACCATGAAGTTCCAGAATTCCGACAATTCATACTGGCATGAGATAGAGAAGACACCTGTTCCCGGACAATGGTCTGAACTTGAATTTGACTTCTCGGGATTACTATATGATAACCTCACCACCATGGTGATCTTCTATGATTTTCACGGAACAGAGCCTGGCATTGTCTGGTACTTTGACGACATCCTGAAAGTAACACCCGAGCCTATACTTGTTGAATCCAACCTGCCTATTGTTATCATCAATACTTATGGCTTTCCCATACCTGATGATCCTAAAATTGATGCATACATGGGGATCATTGACAATGGATACAATGGACCGAATCACCCAACCGACCCATTCAACAGTTACAGTGGAAACATAGGCATTGAAACCCGTGGACATTCCACCCAAATGTTTCCCAAGAAATCCTATGGATTTGAAACCCGCGATATTTCAGGCGAAGATGTCAATGTTTCAATACTCGGCATGCCTGCTGAAAGTGATTGGATACTTTATGCACCTTATACTGACAAATCCATGCTCCGAAACTTCGTCACATTCGATATGGGGCATCAAATGGAAGGCTATTGCACCCGCACAGTTTTCTGTGAACTTATCCTGAATAACGATTATAAGGGTGTTTACATCATGATGGAAAAAATAAAGAAGGATGACAACCGCGTGGATATCAACTCCCTAAAACCTGAAGAAATTTCAGGTGATGACCTCACCGGTGGATATATTCTTGCTGTTGACTGGCGTGATGATGGATTCTCCTACGAAACTGACGGTTGGTTATCCAGTCCGTCACCATCCTACCCCAATGCCATGGATATTACTTTCCAATATAACTATCCCAAACCAGAGGACATGGTCCCGCAGCAACGAACCTACATAAAAAACTTTGTAACCAATGCTGAACACGCCCTGATCGGTACCGATTTCTCGGATCCTGAAACAGGATATCATAAGTATTTCGATGTCCCCTCTTTTGTTGACTTTATGCTTCTGAACGAAATATCAAAAGAAGTTGACAAATACAGACTCAGTCAGTTTTTTTACAAAGAGAAAGACAGTGACGGCGGGAAACTATTTGCAGGACCACCATGGGATTTTAACCTCGGATACGGTAATGTAGATTATTGGGACCCGGGACTCGATTACACCGGATGGGTCTATACCGATGTCAAGCCTGTTGACTATAGCATCATGTACTGGTGGAAACGACTAATGGAAGATTCCTACTTCAGGGATCTGGCAAGGACACGTTGGACATATCTGAGAAACAGCAAACTAACCAACATAAATATCCAATCATCCATTGACTCAATAGTATCCTACATTGATGTTGCCAAAGACCGTAATTACGAGCGCTGGCCTATACTGGGAACTTATGTATGGCCAAATCACGACTGGGAGAACAACACCTATGAGGATGAAGTGGATTATTTTGAAGACTTCCTTTTCAACCGATTGAACTGGATGGATTACAATGTACCCGGAACCATTCTTAATCCATGGGTAGGAATTTCAGCACAAAACAATCAGATCCACCTGAATCTCTATGGCGATTATTTCAGAAACCACTTATTGACGGCATACCACTTCCTGTTGAATGATGCTCCTTCGGGTGTTTCTGTCCAATCCGTTGAATACATCAACTCTTCAGAATGTGTACTCACGCTCATTGGTGACATTTCAGCCGCTACGCAGTTATCGGTTACAGTTTTTGAAGAGGCAATTAATACATGGGAAGATATTACCAGCAATAAACTGGAGACAGCAGGAATTGGACAACCAACCTCAGCTCTGCCCACCATAACAATGTATGAATCCGATAAGCATATACATATAAGGTGCATCCAGCCTGAACTGTTGCCCAACCAGGCAGAGATCTTCAACATCGGCGGACAAAGCATGGGAACCTACCGACTAGAAAAGGCACAGGAGAATATACTCTCACATCAGTTGAAACCGGGAATGTATCTAATGAACTTCAGAACTAATGCCGGTGCAAAAGTGCTAAGGTTTGTCGTATTGAACTGAAAGCAGAAAGGATCAGTATACTGCGATCAGTTTACTTAACTGACAGAGGAAAAAAGCAATTCACCTGCTCGGGTTCTGCTGACAGCAGAAAATATTAATATTGTGTCTTCAGGATTCTTGGAACTGTTGAAATTTATTACGTAAGTTTGACATATCAAACTTACCACGTATGGCTTTCAGCAAAAAGATCCCCCACACCTACGTCATTATTTTCACCATCATTTTTATTGCCGCCTTTTTTACCTGGATTATACCGGGCGGACAATTTGAACGGGAAGTTATCACCACTTCCGGTGGTCAGAGTGAGGTCATTAAAACCAACTCCTTTCAGTATGTGGACAATGCACCACAGACGTGGCAGATATTCTCAGCTTTCTACAAAGGCTTTGTGCGGTCACCCAAGATTATCGTTTTCATCCTGATACTTGGCGGGGCATTCTGGCTGCTCAATGAAAGCAGGGCCATTGACATGGGAGTCTACGCATTCCTCAAAAAAAGCAATAAGCTCAATAAGTTCCGGGTAATACGTTTTCTGGGGGTCAATAATATTATCATTACGGTAGTAATGCTCATTTTCAGCTTCTTTGGTGCCATTTTCGGCATGAGCGAAGAAACCATTGCCTTTGTGATCATCTTCGTGCCAATGGCCATTTCTATGGGCTATGATTCCATAGTGGGCGTCTGTATGTGCTTTATTGCGGCAGGTATGGGTTTTGCCGGCTGTCTGATGAATCCTTTCACACTCGGCATTGCCCAGGAAATTGCCGGACTGCAGCTCTTCTCTGGACTGGAATACAGGTTTCTTATCTGGATGGTCATCAATATAGTAGGAATAAGTTATGTATTATGGTATGCTGCCAGGGTAAAGAAAAATCCTACAAAATCCATTGTATACAAGGAAGACGCATACTGGCGTGAGCATCATGCCAAGACCAATCTTGACATATCTGATAAATCCGTTACTTCCACATGGGTTGCTTACTTTGGTGTATTGGCTGCCATAACCGCCTCCGCTTTCTACTGGCCACAAACCTCCATTGCCCTTGGAGCCAATTCATTCAATGCGCCGGCACTTCCTGTAATGGCAGTTCTTTTTGCCGTTGCCGGATTTATTACAGTCCGCAAGTCCATACAGGCATTTGTACTTAACATATTAATCTTCACTATCTTATTCCTTGTTATAGGTGTAACTGGATACATGTGGGGACTGCTTGAACTTGCTGCCTTGTTCTTTGCTATGGCCATAGTGGCTGGTGTATCCATGGGCAAAGGTGCCAATGCCCTGACACAATCATTTGTTACCGGAGCCAAGGATATTATGTCGGCAGCTCTGGTTGTTGGTCTTGCAGGTGGTATCATCGTAATACTTGAAGATGGCCGAATTATTGATACTATTCTATACGGCATTTCCCGATCCATCGAAGGGGCAGGTAAAATCACCACACTCACCATGATGTATGTCTTCCAATCGGGACTTAACATGATCATCACCTCAGGCACAGCCAAAGCAGCACTTATTATGCCCATACTGCGTGATATTTCTGATATGGTAAATCTTTCAAAACAGGCAACTGTAACTGCCTTCCATATTGGTGACGGATTCACCAACCTCATCACCCCCACTTCAGGAGTTTTAATAGGCGTGTTAGAAGTTGCCAGAATACCTTTCAGCAAATGGTTCAGTTGGGCATGGAAGCTCATCCTGATATTTGTAATACTAGGTTGGCTACTGCTGATCCCTACAGTAACAATACAACTTAATGGATTCTAAAATGTGAGAGTTATTTAGCCTCTCCAATCTTCCCACCATAAATAAGTCATTACCTGACAGGAATATATTATCTGCAGGTTAACATCTTGAGTTCCAATTGAACCCAAATTAAAAATGGATTGTTGTCTTTGCTATATGTGATCATCGGCAGATGTTTCAATGATTCAACAATTAACAGAGCCAGAACCATGAAAATAAGATCGATTAGCGGAGCCATGACTGAGATAAGTCAAGAAGCACTTGATAATTTAAAATCAAGTCAAAAGGGAGTGCTTCTTTTACCCGGTGACACAGGATATGATGAATCACGAGCACTATGGAACGGTATGACCGAAAGAAAACCAGCCTTAATTGTCAGGTGCCTTTCCACAGCTGATGTAATATTTTGTGTGAAGTTTGCAAGTATGCATGAACTCCTTCTCTGTATCAAAGGCGGAGGACACAATATTGCCGGCCTGGCCATTGCTGATGGTGGTTTCATGCTTGACATGTCGCTCATGCGGGGAGTATGGGTGGATCGTGAAAGAATGATTGCGCATGCACAGGCAGGTTGTCTGCTTGGTGACGTGGATAGAGAAACCCAGATACACGGTCTTGCAACTATCTTAGGCTTTGTTTCTCTTACCGGTGCAGCAGGACTTACCTTAGGTGGTGGATTCGGATACCTCACCAGACGGTGGGGCTGGACATCCGACAATGTGACCGGAATGGACATGGTTACTTCTGATGCACAGCTGATACATGCAAGTACTGATGAAAATCCCGATCTATTCTGGGGACTCCGCGGTGGTGGCGGGAACTTCGGCATTGTAACCGGCATCGACTACAAACTTTATCCTGTTGGTCCTGAAATAGTGGGAGGTGTAGTAGCCTGGCCGGCTGCAGAAGCACCAAAGATTTTAGAACTTTACAGAACCCTGGGCAGCAGCGCTCCACCTGAACTTACGCTTGCTTTACTTATGCGTCCCGCACCTCCGGCTCCCTGGCTGCCAAACAATATGCATGGAAAACCTATAATTGCTATTCTCGCCTGTTATTCAGGCAATCCAATTGATGGAGAAATAGCTGTTGCACCTATAAAATCCTTTGGCAATCCAATCGGCGACATACTTATCCGTCGTCCCTATGCTCAATTGCAATCCCTGCTTGACGCTACGCAGCCTAAAGGCAGACGCTATTACTGGAAGAGCGAATACTTGCCAGCTGTCGATCCTAAGATTTATGAGAAGATCATGAAACATGCAGCACTTATTCCTTCACCTCATTCAGCAGTTATCCTTTTCCAGATTGAAGGTGCACTTAACAGATTGGAGGAGGATCACTCATCTGTTGGTAACAGAAATGCACGATATGTACTCAACATTTCCGGCTCATGGGATCACGCAGACCAGGATGATATTAATATTAACTGGGCTCGTGAAGCATGGAATGACATGAAGTCATTCTCCACCGGAGGTAATTATATAAATTTTCATACCGAGGATGAAGGCTATGAGCGCCTTGAAGCATCCTTTGGCAGTAATCTGCAACAACTTTCCATCATCAAGAAGAAATGGGATCCTCAAAATATATTTCGTACCAATAGAAATATCAGACCAGCACAATAGAGTTTTCTTGATTATTATATTCGTGTTGAAGCGATCACTAATTACTCTTTGCGGTATCACATTCTAAGTTCACAAATTCAGCTTGTTTAAATAAGTGAAATAATCATTATATTTGCTTAACATTAAAACACACTGATATGGGATTCGTTAACTCTTTAAAAAAACTCTTCGGCACCTCAAAAGAGGTAGCTGAAGCAAAGACAGCGGAATTAAAGGAAAAGACCGCTGAAGGTATAGAATCGGCAAAGGATTTAGCTAAAGAAGCTAAAGAGAAAGTTGGAGATGTAATGGAAGACGCTAAGGTAGTTGCCTCTGAAGCAAAGGAAAAACTCAGGGACATGGGTGAGAACCTACGTGAGAAAACGGGTGAGGTAATGGACAAACTTGATGAAAAAGCATCTTCAGCTGTTGACAAACTGGAAGAGAAACTCAGGTCAACCCTCGACAAACCGGAAGTAGCAGCTACTGAACCAACAGTTGTTTCTACTGTTACTGATGCTGCAAAGGATGTAACTGCCGCAGCAGAAGAAACCCTTGAACCACTTGTTGATGAGATAGAGGATTTTGAGGAACCTGATGTTGAGCCTACCAAATAACCTGCATTAATATTGCATTCAGCTGGATTGATACATCATCCAGACTTTTAAATAAACCAGCCTAAAAAAGAAGGACTGTCCTACGGGGCAATCCTTCTTTTTATATTATAAGTGGTTAACCTACTTTCAAACCAGTTTGATTACCATTCAAACCAATAGTAACTAAATTTCTTAACCAACTCTTGGCAGATGTCCTTTAAATCATTTCAATTCTGTCAGGTGTAAACCACTCGTCTTAAGCAACAGCATTTCTCTTCCTTAGCAGAATGAGTCCTATAAAAGTGAGTAATCCATTCAGAATCAACAGCTCGAATCCAAATTTATAACCAAACCAGGCGTAAGAATTATCACTCAGGAAATAACAGATTATCGGCGACAGCACTGCCACCAGCGGTACCCATTTATCCTTCACCTGTAACTTTGTAAATAGACCGAATGAATAAAGTCCCAGCAACGGACCATACGTGTATCCTGCAATGGTGAATAATTTATCAATAAGGGCCTTATCATAAAACGAACGGAATGTTAGGATTACAACCAGCATCAATAAAGCAAAACCAATGTGAACCAAGTACCGGATGTTGGTTTTTTTCTGTTCACTGTATGTTGTATTCTTCTGCAATCCAAGGATATCAATGCTGAACGAGGTGGTTAAAGAAGTCAATGCTCCATCAGCACTGGGATATGCTGCTGATATCAGTCCTATGAAAAATACAAGTCCGGCAAACGGTCCAAGGTATTTTATGGCTATTGTCGGGAAAACATCATCAGAGCTGGCAAGCAGTGACAGGTCTATGCCTTTCACATCAGCATAGGTAAATAAAGCAGCACCGAGGAATAGGAAAATGAAATTTGCTGCGACAATTATAAAACTGAAGGTTATCATATTCTTCTTGGCGTCGCCTATATTGCGGCAGCTAAGGTTCTTCTGCATCATCTCCTGATCGAGCCCGGTCATAACGATAGTGATAAATATTCCGCTGATAAATTGCTTTACAAAGTTATTACGGGGGGCCCAATCAGTCACAACCATCTTGGTATACTCGCTGTCAAAAATCCTCGTCACCAGTTCTGAAAAGCTGAAATCCAGATCCTTTGATATCAGCACAATGGAAAGTACCAGAGCCAGCAGCATGAATGTAGTCTGAAGCGTATCTGTCCAAATAATCGTTTTTATACCTCCTTTAAAAGTATAAAGGATAATGAGCGAAATAAAAATGACAACCGTAAGCCAGAACGGGAATCCCCAGGCATCAAATACAAAATGCTGCAGTACATAAATTATCAGGAACATCCGCAGGGAAGCGCCGAGTACACGCGATAACATAAAATAGAAGGCACCGGTTTTATACGACCAGAATCCAAAGCGCTGCTCCAGGTAAGAATAGATGGACGTGAGATTCAGTCGGTAATACAAAGGCAGCAATACATTGGCAATAATTATATACCCAAAGAAGTAACCAAGAGCCACCATGAAATAGGAGAACTGGCTGGTACCAACCCAACCGGGCACCGACATAAAAGTAACCCCTGACATAGAGGCACCTATCATACCATAAGCCACCACAAACCAGGGCGAACGTTTGTTACCGATGTAAAAACTCTCATTATTGGCCTTGCGGGCGGTAATATAGGTAATCAGGAACAACAGCAGAGTATATCCCAGAAAACAGATCAATAAGATAGAAGGAGTCACAGGCTGATTTTTCTACAAATATAAAAGATTGAGCTCAACCCAAAATCCCCAAAACTATTATTTATGAACAGTGCTGTCCAACACTTTCCGCTTTGAGCGTTGCTGACAATCTGTACCCTGATGCTGTCGGTGACCAGAATCAGCTTCAGAATCCAAATCCTATGTGAATACCCAGACTTATGTGGAAATCATTCTTGTCGGCAGCAAACTCTAATACAGGTCCAAGGTGAAAGTCCTCTAGTTCAAACTCATAAGCAGTCTCAAAGTGAATTCCAGGAACAACGCTGTTTATTTCATCACTCTCAAAAGATATACCGGGGGCCAGTGAAAGGTTCAGCCTTTCAATCGGCCGATAACTGACTATTAAGCCGAGTGAGTTATGCTTATGATCATCAAAAATCCGCTCGTACCCAATACCAATTCCAGCCTTTGTAGATGGAATATTATAGATGTAGTGCAGATGAATCCCATAAGTGAGTTCATTCTCATTAACGAAATAGACAGGAGATGCTCCAATGCCAACCTCATGCTTGTGATGGTCGTGATGGTGCTCATGAAGATGACCTGGATGATTATGATGCTCATAAGGAATGTCCAGGCTATCAACCTCCTGAGCTTTTACAAAATAAATAAACAGTAAAGAACAAAAGAAGAGCAGGATATGCTTCCAATAATACATGATTCACCAAATAATAAAGACGACAAAAGATAGAAATCTGCCACTAAACCAAATTACGGGTTCAATGTTCAATATTTCGATTTCTTATAAACGTTTGAACTTCTCAATATCCCACTGCTGCTCCATCTGCACTGGACGAATCGGATGCACCGATCAGTATATTATGCTTTTTATCTATCATTATGCCCATCAGGCTTCCTAAATTCCCTACAGGAGTTAAATGATGCCCCATCTGTTCCAGATTTCTCCAAGTGTCAGGCGACATTAAGTACTCTTCATAAAAGATTCTGTCGGGTAGCCACTGGTGATGTATTTTCATAGATTCTATAGCCATTTCTATGTCCATTTCATATTCTAGCACACCTAAAACCGTTTGAAATACCGTGTTGATGATGGTTCTTCCGCCGGGAGTTCCTACTATTAGGTAAGGCTTACCGTCTTTAGCTACTATGGTGGGGGTCATGCTAGAAAGCATCCGTTTTTCAGGTTGAATAATGTTGGGGTTGGTTCCTATATGTCCATCACGGGTCGTTTGATTTGGTATCGGGTTGAAATCACCCATTTCATTGTTGAACAGAAAGCCTAGTTTTGAGGATCCCATTCCTGAGCCATATCCATGCTCCAATGTATAAGTCAGTGAAACAGCATTGCCATCCTTATCTACGACTGAAAAGTGCGTGGTATTTTCTCCATCATATATTTGTCCGAACTTCGAAGAGTCGCTCATAGAAGCATGGGTCATGTCGATATTTTCAAATCGCTTTTTTGCGAACTCTTTTGACATCAATCTATCTAGTGGGATTTCCGGATTAAAGTCAGGATCACCCAGATGCACTGCCCTGTCGGCGAAAGCCCTACGCATTACCTCGGCTATCAGGTGCACATATTCCGTAGAGTTGAATTGGATAGAATCCAGATCTGCCCATTCCATCATGTTCATCATTTCAATGAGTGCCACCCCACCTGAGCTTGGAGGCGGCATGGAATATATTTCGTATTCCTTGTAAGTGCCTTTTATGGGTTTTCTTTCTACAGCTTCATACTTTTCCAAATCCTTCTGAGTGATGATACCGCCGTTTTCTTTCATGAAATCAGCAATTTCTTTGGCTACATCTCCCTTATAAAAACCATCCTTACCCCTATCCCTTATAGCTTTTAAGGTCACTGCCAATTCAGGCTGTTTCCATATTTCACCAAACCCGACTAACTTACCATTGTCGAGTCTGAAATAATCTTTCAGGAACTGAATTTCGGAGTGGTCACTAAAATAAACTGCATCTTGAGCAAGCGACCAGGTCAAATTGAACCCATGCTCTGCCAGATCAATGGATGGCTGCACTAACTCTTTCCAGGGCAATTTACCGTATTTCTCATGTGCCAAATAGAGGCCGGCCACAGTACCCGGCACTCCAACTGACTTTAGTCCAATGTGATTTACCGATGATTCTTCCCCATACAAATTATTACCGATCAACAGCTCTCCCTTTTCATCAAGAAACATATCGGGAGTAGCCAATAATGGTGCTTTTTCCCTAAAGTCAATAGTAGTGGTAAAACCTGTAGAATCCATAAACACCAAAAAGCCACCACCTCCAATATTACCGGCTGTAGGATGAGTTACTGCCAGTGCAAAGGCCGTTGCAACGGATGCATCAATTGCGTTCCCGCCTTTTTTCAGTATTTCGACTCCCACGGCAGAAGCTATTTCGCTACTCGAAACCACCATACCATTTCTGGCAACAGTTTGCGCAGTAATGCTGTGGCATCCCAACGCCAGGAAAAAACCAATTACAGCAAATATTTTGATAGTTTTCATAGAATAAGGTTATAACGGTTTATATCCTTGTTTAATGGAGCTGTCAGCAATCGGCTCTATTAATCTCTTACACAACGGACCGAGAATTCATAAATTTGATTAATATGACAGATCCTTACTTTCAAAGTTGAAATAATCAGCAATTTTATAAAATATTCCAAGTTTTGTGCTCTTTGTTTATTAAGACTAGACTATAAAATGCACCTAAACATTCTCTGCAAGGATCTCTTGATAAGTCTTTGTTTCCACATATAATTCATCCTTGAGAGGATTCAATTTTTTCTTTTTAATTCTGATAATCTGGTATACAAAAAGTGCAACATTCACCAACAGTGCAACAAAACTCACAACAAAGAAAGCTTTGGGATTATGTGTTGTTGGCACAGGTGCAATTTTATCAGCAAACTGTGGGACAGTCATTACAAACATTATCCAAAGTGCTAAAGTTGATGCTCTATGTTGAAGCCATGCTCCTTTGACAATAAAAAATGCCGGAATTGTGCATGAAATAAGCAGTGCTGCACCACAGTAGAAAGAGTGATCAGAGATACAGTTATATGTATAAGCAAAATTCCAAAGGTCATAAGCTATTATCCATGCCCAGATCATATCAGGCCAAATCATATCTTTCGACTTGTGTTTTGAAATTACGATACCAAACCATCCACAAATTGTAAGTATGTTAAGTATACCGGCAATTCCATTCATTATATTCCATGGTCCTGATATTGTCCAAAGATTATCAACATAACCACCATTCCACAAACCGAAACTATAAACTTGAAAATCCCTGATGCAAGCCTCCAAGATGTTAATTGCAAGAATAGCTGCCGGGAAAACAAGAGCCCATTTCTTATTAGCTAAGGAAGGAATATATCTAATAGCCATAAAACCTAAAACACCTGCTAATGCTGAATAAGTCTTGACCCAATTAAACCATGTGCCTGTGCCATATTCATTTCCCGGTGCTGCTGTTTTGGGCCAAACAAAAACAGTTAGTATTATCGGTACGAGAAAAAAAAGCAGAATGCCTCCCCACTTCACTGTCCGTCCAAGCTCATTAAAGGCGATAAGAGCAAACGTAACGAGGAGAAAAATTATCCACCCGTTCCAACCTGGCACTTCGTACAAGTAATTCATGACTTATTTATTTTAATGTTTGTATTCCTGCTATTTCTCTGATGCATTCCCAATCGTTAGCAGCAGTTTATTTCTTACTTGTCAATACATTTTCCAAAATTAAATTAAATTCAGTCGGTTTTTCTATCATTGGATAATGTCCTGTTGCAGCGATAGTTTGAACTTGAAAACTACTTTTGCAATGATTTTTAAGTCCGATTTCGTTTGTTGGGAAACCGTCACTGTTTATTAGGTATAGCTTATAATTAAGCTGTTCCAGTCTTTGTGCATCGGTATAAGCATATTGCATTTGGTTCATAAATATTCCATAACCAATAGCAGAATCGGTATTTGCAATATCAGTTTTTACTCTGTCTTTCACTTCCTTTGAAGTTGTTGGGTGAAAAAGTATCATGTCTGCATATTCGGGTGCTGAATTTTTAAAATCCTTTTCAAGTCTAGGAAAAAAGTCAGTCATTTGTTTCATCTGCTCTGGAGTAAATGAAAAATCAATAAATTTGAAATTATCAACACCTACAATTCCAACTATTTTGGAATTATTGCTAAGTGCTAATTGCAACATTATTTCGCCAGCCATTGAATGTCCAATGATTACCACATTTTTCAGGTTCATTGCGTCAATAAATGCTGTTACATCATTGGCATATTCTTCTACAGTCCAATTTGTTCTTTCTGCTTTGGATTTGCCAAAACCGGGTAAGTCAATTGCGTAAACATTGTAATTTTTAGAAAAATAATCTACTTGATTTTCCCAATAAGTTCCGTCAATACACCAGCCGTGTAAAAACAGAAGTGTTGTGTCGCCCTCTCCTTGTTGAAAATAATTGATTTCAACTTGTTTGTCTCTGACTGTGATTTGTTTTGCTGTCATACTTTTTTGTATTTGTGCCTTGCTTGCACTTCCTGAATGAGAATCAATGGTGCTTAAATACTGAATCCATTGTTTTTCCAAGGTGTATTTTGGCAAACCGTATATGATTTCAGAATTTTCAGGCTCTTTTATCAATAAAACCAATTTGTCAATATCATATGTATCCACCAGGAATTCAACAATCGTAACAGAAAGTCCATAACCATTCATGTTGCCAAACTCCATAATAGATACTGTATCAAGTTGTGACCATGTTGGTGGTGTTTTTGCCATCACACTTGATTTTACAATTTTTCGAATATGATCATTAATCTGACCCGCTTCATATTGTGCATATCCTTCGTTAAGCCATCTTGGTAATGTGGTCCATCCTTTATCTCCACGTGCATAAGAAACCGCTATATGTACAAATTCATGGACAATCACCTGCATAAGGGATTCATAGTTATGAACACTTCCCGGATTCAATGGTGAAACCATCATTAATTCATCTCCATTACATGACCCAACAACCCAGTCAGGTGCATCAGGATAATTAATTGCGACATGAAAGGTCTTAATATTTGGATAGACTTTCACATTGATTTTCTTGTCAATTTGTATTCCCAAATGATTCGTTATTCGGGAGTAACTATTCTCTAAAGTTATTGCTAGTGAATCTAAAACTTTAATGTCACCATTGGTGGAATAGTAGTTGAAATGCAGACTTTCTTTTGCTAAATTGAGGGAATCGTTATTTTGCCCGACTAATTTCGAGATAGTCAAAAACACAAAAAAAACTATTGAAAGTACATTCAAAACTACATGTCTTGTTTTCATGGTTTATAGCTTTGTTGGTTTATTATGATTCATAAATATTTCTTTGACGATGAAAAGCTTAAATATCTGCACAACGGCTGACGCTATTGCAAGTGCGGGAATAAATTGTTGCTAACCTGCCTGCCAAAACAAATGTATATAAAGATTTCAAATGTTTCAACCAACACGCAACTTAGCGAAGCGGTCTCTTGAGCGAAGCTTAAAAATCCACAATTGCTATAGAGCTTATTAGCCACCGTAATTCTTTCTTGTTTGCAGTTTTGCGAGATTAGTCCTGAATAATGCGCTGTCCAATTTCCTTCCATTTGTTCGTCGCGCTGTCAAGTTTGTAAATTGTCTCGCAAACGCTAACGGCGCTGGCATGAACTAATGTTGTGAGTGTTTTATTGCTTTTCTTAATATTCATAGGGAAAAAGATCATTGTTTCACTAAGAAACTGGTCAAGTCTAAATGTGTTCCCTGAAGTCTGAATGTAATAGTTATAAAGTGGTCCGCCATTTCCACCTTCTTCTCTTTTTATGGCAAAATCTTCTTTGTTGTCAAAATTAAAGTCTGCAACAATTAAATCTCCAAAGTCGTTGTCGACAACTTCTGCATTTTTGTTTATTCCTGTCGTATAAGATCGAACATTATTGCAATCAACAAAAGAACTTTTAAATAAAGGAAATTCAGTACCAAAAGAAATAGTCTGCACTGTCAGTTTTGTCAATTTACTTTTCACAAAAACTGTTATTATACAAGAGTCAGTTTTAATGTCAAATTGTATTCTATTAAGGCTTGTCTTAAAATCAAAAGTATTTGAAAGTCTCGTGTTTGTGCATGTCTGTCCAAGGGCAGTCAAAACTGTCAAACCGAAGAAAATTGTCAAAATAAGATAAAGTCGTGTCAATTTGTTGCGTATTTCTAAAATAGTGGCTAACGGTCGATGCTAACAAATGTAGGGGATTTCGTGGAAATTAATACCCAATTGAACGAAAAATTGCCAGTGAGTGCCGTCGCCCGCCACCCCGCTTAAACCCCTATTTTTGTTGAGCCTTTATTAGGTAAAGTAGTTTTAGTATATTTGATTATTTAAAAACCTCAAAATATGATTTACAAACAATACTACAATAACAAAACCATCTTAGTAACTGGTGGTGCTGGGGCGATTGGCCGTAATTTAGTAGAATCGCTTTCAAATTTAAATGCAAAAAAAGTTATAATTCTTGATAATCTATCATCTTCTTATTTTTGGAATATCCCAAATAAAAAAAATGTGTTATTTATCAAAGGTGATATTAGAAATGACGATGATTTAAAAAGAGTTTTCCACCATAAGCCAACTATTATTTTTCATTTGGCTGCTTTTTTTGCAAATCAAAATTCCGTTGATTACCCACTTATAAGCGAAGATGTCAATAGCAGAGGTATTCTGAAACTATTAGAGTATTGCATTATTTCCAGTAATATTGAAAGGTTTGTTTACACAAATTCAGAAGGAGGAGCTTATGGCGAAAATTGTTCACTGCCATACGTAGAAAATGAAATATCATTGCATTTAGGTTCGCCTTATTATATATCTAAAATGGCAGGTGAATCATATTGTAATTATTATCAAAAGTTTTACAATTTACCAATAAGTATTTTAAGGCTATTTAACTCCTATGGACCAGGGGAAATTCCAGGACAATATCGTAACGTAATTCCTAATTTCATTTTCTGGGCATTAAAAAAACAACCATTACCATTAACAGGAGATGAAAAAATATCTAGAGACTTTGTTTATGTTAATCAAACAGTTGAAGGTATTTTAAGAGCTGGTTATTTCAAAGAAGCGATTGGAACTTCCATTAATATTGCAACAGAACAAGAAACTTTTATTTATGAAATAGCAGAATTAATTAACATAATGACCTCAAATCCATCTGGCATAAAAATTCTCAAACAAAGAAAATGGGATACTCGAAAAAAAATAATTGGCAGCAATAAAAAGTGTCAAGAAATATTAAATTTTAAACCATACTCTGATATTGAAACTGGACTTGATATAACAATAAAATGGTTCCAAGAAAACTGGCAAAATATAGAAAAAAGTGCTGAATTCGCACCTGGAATAAACCCTTCATTAGATATATAATAAAAAATGATAATTGCTATTAATACAAGATTATTACTTAAAAATAAACTTGAAGGAATTGGCCGATTCTCATTCGAAATTTTGAAACGAATAACCAACGAACACAAAGAGCATACTTTTATTTTCTTTTTCGACAGAAAATATGATGAAAGCTTTATTTTTTCGGACAACATCATTCCTGTAGTATTATTTCCACCTGCAAGACATCCATTTCTTTGGTACTGGTTTTTTGAAATCTCTATTTCTACAGCATTAAAAAAATACAAAGCAGATATTTTTATCACTACAGATGGATGGTTATCATTAAAAACAAAAGTTAAGACATTACAAGTACTACACGACTTGCATTTTGATAATTATCCGGAATTCCTTCCTTATTTGACTAGAAAATATTATCAATACTTTTTTCCAAAATTTATTAAAAAGGCTAATCGAATCATTACTGTATCAAATTTCTGCAAACTTGAAATTTCTGAAAAATACAATATAGAATTAGAAAACATTGATGTGGTATATAATAGCACACGCGAAAATTACTTACCAATTAATGAAGAAGAAAAAAAACAGGTGCGAAACAAATATACCGAAGGTCAATTATACTTCCTATTTATTGGACCTATTCATTTACGAAAAAATCTCAATAATGCAATTAAAGCATTCTCTATATATAAAAGAAATTGCAATGACAAATCAAAATTAGTAGTTACTGGTAGTCATATGTGGAGGAGTTTAAGAAACACAAAACAATTTGAAATTAATGATGATGTGGTATTTACAGGATACTTATCCAACCATGAACTTTATAAAGTTACTTCAGCAGCAATATGTTTGTTGTATGTGTCATATTATGAAGGTTTTGGCATGCCTATTCTAGAAGCAATGAGCTGTAATGTGCCGGTAATTACATCTAATCGGTCAGCAATGCCTGAAGTTGCTGGAGATGCTGCTATTGTTATAAATCCAGAAAATATTGATGCTATTGCTGATGCGATGATTAATATCAGGGAAAACTCAAAAGCTAAAGACAACATGCTAATTAAAGGGCAAATTAATTTGAAAAGGTTTTCATGGGAACTATCTTCAAACCATTTCTGGAATAGTATCCTAAAAACAATCCAATGATATTAATCGATTTGCTTAAGATGAGAAACAATTAATTGAGCCGCATGTCCATTACCATAAGGGTTTATCATTTGAATAGATTGTTGATTGATAATCTTATTAAACGAACCAATTATCTTTTCTTTATTTAATCCTATTATTTCTGAGTAACCCATTTCTACAGATTCAGACCTTTCAGTATAATCTCTTATTACAATAACAGGAATATCAAAACTAGGTGCTTCCTCTTGTATGCCACCTGAATCAGTTATAATTATCTGAGTTTTTCCGTAGAGGAAAAATAGTTCAAATACATTTATTGGTGGTAAAATATGGATATTGTTAATGGCATGAAATGGTTCTCTAGTTAGTTGCTTTTTAACAAAAGGCGTTACATGTGATATCCAGATAAATTGTAATGATTTGTTTTCAGTTGCCAATGTTTTGATTGAATCAATTAATTCAAGGTATTTCTCATCCTGATTTTCCCTTCTATGACAGGTAATTAAAACAATGTTTTTTAAACCAAATTGCCTTACAATAGAATTATCTGATATTTTGCTTGAAACCAGTGGCTTTAGCATTTCAATTGCATCTACAATTGTATTTCCTGTAACTATTATATTTTTTTTCTTTATACCTTCACGTAAAAGATTTTCTTTTGCTTTACTTGTTGGCACAAAGTTAATTGTTGAGGTTAATGATATTATATTCCGAAATAATTCTTCCGGAAACGGATTCTTTAAATCATTTGTTCTAAGTCCTGCTTCAACATGCCCGAATGGTATATGATTGAAAAATGCACATAAAGCGGCACATACGCAACTCGTTGTATCGCCTTGTCCAATAATAATGCTAATATTAAAATCATTTTTTATATTTTCTATGACTTCTTGTATACCAGAAAGAATATGAGAAAATGAATGACAAAGGGAATTGCTATGATCCTTCAATTGCAAAGTATATGAAGGTTTAAAGCTAAAAATTTCAAATAAATCACTTATTAAATCAGTATGCTGACCTGTAAATATATAGAAATAATCTTTGTCGAAATGCTGCTGTTGGATTTCAATAATAACTGGAAGTAACTTTATAAATTCAGGACGAGTGCCAAAAACAATGACTTTCTTATTCATTTAAATTTAATATTTTTTGATAAAAGCAAATCATATTTTTAGCAGTATTTTGATAATGATAATTCTGAACACTTAAATCTCTAGCATTTTTACTAATAGTTCTACAAAGCTCTCTAGAATTTACACATTTTATTATTTGATTAGCAAATTCGGAAGGAGTATCTGCGATTAATATGTTTCTGCCATTTTCATAATCAATACCCTGAGCACCAATTGAAGTTGAAATTATAGTTTTACCTAATGCTAAGCCTTCAATAATCTTGGCTCTAATACCACTTCCAGACCTCAATGGAACAATCATAATTTGTTTGTCCTCCTGAAATTCTACAGGATTATTAACTTCATCTATAATGTCTAATATATTAGATTTATATTCAAAAACCCAGGAAGGCATTTTCCTGCCTGCAATAATTATTTTAGCTGAAAATTGGTGTTTTTCTAAATATGGAATAACATATTTAATAAACCATTGAACGGCTTCAACATTTGGCATCCAATCCATTGATCCAAGGTGATAAAGTATAGGTTCATGATTAAATTGTTTATTAAAATCATATTTTTTAATATTCTCATAATCATAACCCATTGGAACAATAATAATTTGGGGTTTATCGGAGAAAGATTTAAATAAGGCAGCATCCTCCTTTGTCAGAGCAATTATTCCATCTAAATCAGCTACAACCGTTTGCTCATAATTTTTTAAACGTTCGGTTGCTATTTTCAAAATTGCTTTTTTAAATGGATTTTTGACATTTTTAATATAGCGCTCCCAAATAATGAATTCAACATTTTGAGGACGCAATATTATCTTTGCATCTGAGTATCTTTTTAAAGTTTTAATATACTTACACAGATATAAATGCTCTAACTGAATAACATCAAAACAATCTATCTGCAATATATCCTGAAGTTTCGCTTCAAGATCAAGAGAAATAAATCTTTCGATAAAATATGACTCCGATCGGAAAAAATTAGTGAAAAATTGCAAAGGTTTTATTGTTGTATCCACTGTTACACATTCAAATCTTGTATTTGCAATATAATCGGCGGGCAATATATCGAGACTAACTAAGTTCCGAGTGGGATTAATGGCTAATGTTTTTACATTTATGCCATTTGCCAATAATCCCTTGGTAGTAAAATGCATCACCTGTGATCCTCCATCTAAAGGAGGATTCGGCATTTTATTACAAATCTGAAGAATTTTCAATGCCTTTATCTTTCAGAATAAAACTTGATAATTGGTGTGCAACTGTATGACATCCTTTTGAATTTAAATGAACGCCATCGAAGAAATCATCATCTGCTAATTTACAATCAAGACACCTTAAATTATTCTCTATTGCTAATTGTTCAATGCATGAATTAAATTCATTTATCTGCTCATTCATCGAATAATTGTATGGATAAAAAACCTTTTGTGTGAATCGGGGAATTTTAAGAAGTAAAACATTTTCCCCAATAGATAATAATTTTAATTTAATAATTAGCTGATTATAGGCTATTCTGAAATCATTGATGCAAACATGCGTTTTTATATCGTTTGTACCAATCATAACAGTAATTATACTCGGATAAGAGTTTTTATAATTATCCAATATTGGATTAATAGACCTTATTAAGTCCATAGTTGTGTAGCCGTTTGTAGCATGATTAATCACATGCCATTTTTTATCCAATTTTCCACCCAGAATATCTCCACAAATTTCAGGATATCCTAAATAACTTCTTGCACCGTATGTGATGCTATCACCAAAAGCTAATAATGTTTCCCAGTTCATTTTTTTATCTATTTTACCTAACGGCCGAGGCTATATGCAGTAAGTGATTGCGGGCTTTTCCTGTCCGCATACACCGAAGTTTGAGCGGGGCAGAATGCTTGAATTACCACTGAAACCCTTATTGCATAGAGCATTTGTTACCACCATGTGCTTTTATTTCTTTTCTAGTTCTTTAATTTGTTCTTTTGCGTATTGTTTTGCTTGTTCGTCTCCCTGCTTTATTGTCAACTCGTAATATTTAATAGCATTTTTCGTGTCTCCATTTAGTTTATATGCTTGTGCTATATTGCTCAAAACGATAAAGTCTAAGGGATTAAGTTTCTCCGCTTTTAATAATTGTTCTAATGCTTTGTCATATTGTTTCTGAAGCATGTAAACTACTGAAATGTTGGATAAACTTTCAATATGGTCAGGATAATAATTTAAAACAGCCTCAGCAATTCGTTTCATATTGTCGAGTAGGCTATCATTTTCAGTATTGTATAGTTGAACTTGGTAATCTTGAATTGAACCTAAAAGAAAGCCTTTTGGGTCGTCAAGAGATTTGCTGTCAGCCCATGTCCAATTGTTTTTATTTATGGCCGAGTAGTCAATGGTTTTAATAATTTCTTTTGTGAAGTTTTCATAATCTTCAATTTGTCCGAACATATAAATTTTCCCAAACCGCAAATCAAGTCTGTTCGGGTGTTTTTCAATTCCATTGTTGATCCAGTCAAAACCTTTACTTAACAATTCAGGATTGTAGTATGTGTCGCCATAGATAAAACCAACAGGTTCTTTTTTGGTCGTATCTTGATCCATTATCTGCAAAACATTTTCTCCTTTGGGATTTTGTCCAAGAGTAATTATTTCGCTTCTGCTTTTATTTACATAATAATTGAAGTAAGCAACAATGAGTTCAGGGTCATTGCTATCGGTCTTTTCCCATTTCTCTAAAAGCTTTTTCTGTTCAATGGTATCTTTTTTAGAAACCAATTCATTGAACTGTTTCTTAAATGTCTGTCCGGTCGCTTGATTAAAGATCAAAGTCAAACAGAAAATTAAAGTTAATGTCTGCTTTATCATTGTCGTTTTTTTTAACATTGGTGGTAACGTTTCGGCGCTTGGCGCAGTGGCGGATTTCGGAGCACAAAACTGTCAATACACCACAAAAGTTGATGCGAGGTAGAATGTTCAATTAACCACTTCACCCGCCATTGAGCCAAACGCCTGTTAGC
>Ga0208789_1000400_pt1 | contig 42462 bp, 37 predicted proteins | sample Methanotroph_Enr_FD_187368 | JGI IMG/M metagenome (GOLD analysis project Ga0208789, IMG submission 187368) | Enriched soil microbial communities from Old Woman Creek wetland in Ohio, USA - Methanotroph_Enrichment_5 (SPAdes) (version 2) | ecosystem: Environmental > Terrestrial > Soil > Wetlands...
CGGTAATCATATTCTTTACATAATCAGCATGACCTGGACAGTCAACATGAGCATAGTGACGTGTTGCTGATTCATATTCGACATGCGAAGTGGAAATGGTAATACCACGCGCACGCTCTTCAGGCGCATTATCAATTTGATCAAAGGCCTTAACCTCCCCACCCTGGAGCTCAGCCATTACTTTGGTTAAAGCAGCGGTTAAAGTAGTCTTACCGTGATCGACGTGACCAATGGTGCCGACGTTTACGTGTGGCTTACTACGTGAGAATTTTTCTTTGGCCATTAAAATACACCTCTAATAATCAACACAACACATGGAGCTCATAACCGGATTTGAACCGGTGACCTCTTCCTTACCAAGGAAGTGCTCTACCTACTGAGCTATATGAGCTTAATTTTTTGAATATGGAGCGGGTGATGGGAATCGAACCCACGTGATCAGCTTGGAAGGCTGGAGTTCTACCATTGAACTACACCCGCGGATATTTTTTAGATGGTGGAGGGGGGAGGATTCGAACCTCCGAAGGCAGAGCCGGCAGATTTACAGTCTGATCCCTTTGGCCGCTCGGGAACCCCTCCGTTATCGGATAACCCAGCTATTATCTTTCATCAAGCTCGCGCTGTCAACTAATCATTTACCTTGCATTCAATTTATTCATTGCCGCCGACATATCGCCAGCAACTATTTGCTCTATATAATCATGAACAAGATCGAAAGCCGACAACATCGAATTCCACTCACCTTTAGATGGATTTGCTAACACAAAATCCGCAACAGCCTTTCCGCCTGGAGGCCGACCAATTCCCACTCTCAACCGATAAAAATCTTTCGACCGCAGATGAGCAATAATATCTCTCAGACCATTGTGCCCAGCATGCCCGCCGTCTTTTTTCAACTTTACCACACCAACATCGAAGTCAAGCTCATCATGAATAACAAGAATCGACTCCGGCACTATCTTATAGTATCGAACCACCTTACCTACCGCTTGCCCACTTCGATTCATGAACGTATCCGGTTTTAACAGCATCACCTTGACACCAGCAATACTAATTTCCGCCAAATACCCATCAAATCTCGACTCCTTAACCCAACCACAATTCGACTCAGATACCAATCCGTCTAAAAACAAAAACCCGGCATTATGCCGGGTTTTTTCATATTGCCAACCCGGATTACCCAAGCCAACCATAAGTTTAATCATGTCGCTTTAGACCATTAGACAGCGTCATCTTTACTTGCTTTTGATGCCATCATTGACGCAACAGGATGATCATGATCAGCTCCTTGTGCTAAAGCTATAATTTCAACACCAGCAGGCAAAACAATATCCGAAAGATGAGCCGAATCACCAATATCCAGCCCACTCAAATCCACTTCGATATAGTCAGGCAGAGAACCAGGCAAGCAAGAAACCTCAACATCGATCATAGCGTGCGTTACAATACCACCCTTCTTTCCACCAACAGACGTGCTTTCATTAATAAAATGCAGCGGCACATGCACCTTCAACATCTCTGACATACTCACCCGAAGAAAATCCATATGCAAAATTTGAAATTTAGCAGGATGACGCTGAACCCCCTTCAACACTGCCTTCTCCACCTTTCCATCAACACTAATATCCAAAACATGCGAATAAACAGCTTCATGCGCAAGATGCTTAATCACTTCATTATGGCTCAGCAAAAGCATTTGAGGATCACTATGCCCACCGTATATTACCGCAGGAACACTACCTGTACGACGCGCTCTTTTAGCCGCGCTTTTACCTGATTGCCCACGACTTTCGGCAACAAACTCAAATACGTTAGACATTTTCCTCTCAACCCCGTGCCATCAAGCACAACAAATTAAATTTTATCAACCTACAACCATCAATCAACATAGAGCGAACTAACCGACTCACCGACCGCTATACGCCTTATGGTTTCAGCCAGCATTTCTGCAACGCTTAACTGCCTTATTTTACCTAATTCAACAGCTTCCTGACTTAACGGAATAGTGTCAGTAACAACCAACTCATCAAGCTCCGAACCATATATATTCTTTAAAGCCGCACCGGATAACACCGCATGAGTACAATACGCCACCACCTTAATCGCACCATGCTTTTTTAGCGCCTCCGCAGCATGACACAACGTCCCCGCCGTATCAACTAAATCATCAATCAATACACAGCTACGCCCATCAACATCGCCAATAATGTGCATAATCTCCGCAACATTAGCCCTTGGCCGACGCTTATCTATAATTGCAAGATCCGCATCATCAAGGCGCTTTGCAAGTGCCCTAGCCCTAACAACACCACCAACATCCGGCGAAACAACAATTAAATCCTTATATTTCTGCCGCCACACATCTCCAAGAAGAATAGGAGACGAGTACACATTGTCGACAGGTATATCAAAAAAACCCTGAATCTGATCAGCATGTAAATCAACCGTTAAAATCCGATCAGCCCCCGCTTGCTCAATCATTTTTGCAACCAGTTTTGCACTAATTGGCACCCGCGCCGATCTAGATCTTCTATCCTGCCGCGCATAACCGTAATATGGCATTACCGCGGTTATTCGTGATGCCGAAGCCCTATGAAGAGCATCAATCATCACCAGCAACTCCATTAAATTCTCATTTGTTGGCGAGCAAGTCGGCTGAATAACAAAAACATCCTTTCCGCGAACATTTTCTTCAATTTCGACCGCGACTTCCCCGTCGCTGAATCTACCGACCGTTGCCATTCCGAGGCGCATATTGAGCTTCTTTACAATACCCTCTGACAAAGCCAAGTTAGCATTTCCAGAAAACACCATCATAGAGGTGTCACTCATCAAGCACTCCCAAATAGAATTTAACTTAGCGAAGATAAATGGCTGGGCCGCAAGGATTCGAACCTTGGTATGCGGAGATCAAAACCCCGTGCCTTACCGCTTGGCGACGGCCCAATAATTAAGATATATAGTCACCACCCTTCAACTTTGAAAACAAAGGCGATTCATTTAACCCCCTTACCAGATAAATCCGCCATTTCTTCTGAAGTGACTGATATGCACTGATAGCGGCCTTTTCTGAATCAAACTGTGCAAAAACACAAGCCCCTGTCCCGGTTAACCTTGCCTCAGAAAATGCAGACAAATCAACCAGAGCATCTTTAACAGACTGGTAACGCTCGCGAACCACCCCAAGACAATCGTTTTGGTGTTGACCCGCTATAAAGTCGGCTATTCTGATCGATTTACTATCCCTTGTCAAATCTTTCGCTAAAAATACTTCTTTTGTATCTACATGACAATCTGGATTTATTACCACAAGCCATTGTTCTGGAATATTTATTCTCTTGAGTTTCTCGCCAACACCTTCTGCCCATGACGCATATCCATACACGAACACCGGCACATCCGCACCCAAAATCAAACCTAACTCCATCAACCTTTCTATTGATAATTGCAATCCCCATAATTGATTCAGCACAACCAACACCGTTGCCGCGTCAGAACTGCCACCACCAAGCCCCCCCCCCATAGGCAGATTTTTTTCAACCTCAATACATACACCCTGCTCACATCCGGTTTCCGCTTTTAATAGCATTGCAGCCTTAATGGTCAGATCATCAGACTCAGCAACATTAGGTATAGTTTTTTGTAGACTAACTCGCCCATCATCAACCGGATGAAACGTTATCCAGTCACACAAATCTATGAACTGAAACACAGTCTGCAGCAAGTGATAACCATCGCTTCTTTGCCCGGTAATCCGCAACATTAAATTCAATTTTGCCGGAGCCGGCCATTTTTCCGTCCATGCAGACCGATTAATTTGTTTTTGTATCATTTAAATCCCAGCGGTCAATGATCAACTTTAATTTTACCTGATTATTCATCACCATCATCTTGTGCGGCATTGCTCCATCATTATTAACAGACTGCATTTGTTTGTACTCGCTCAACCAGCCAGCCTGATTAAAACCAGCATTAGTATCCTTATACGGACGAGACGGCTCAGGCAATCCCAGCACCCAATAACGTAGCGACCGCACAGGAACAAACATACCCAATTGTTGATTAATAAACTCTTCCGGTTGCGTTGAAGACTGCACATCATCCCCACCTCGATCTATGGTGACGATATTTCCTATTAGTGAAATAGCCACCGCACCTTGCCCCAATGGACCGGATAGTTTTATTTTTTCCGCCCCGGGGCTATGCCTCCAACTTATATTGGCCGACCAAGAGTCATTTTGTCCTGTTAATGCCAATCGACCTTCAAGCGACCAATGCTCAAGCTCATAAAGACGAAGCATTGCAGCTCTTGAATAATTCATCTCCGGCTCAACCGGAACAACGGAGCAAGCCGACAATAAAATCAGCCAACATCCAACCAACACCCTTAATTTAAAACATAACACTCTATTCTTCGCCGCCTAATATTCTCTTTTTGAAATCCAATAAATATTCATCTTCCGGTGCTTTTTTAATAGCCTTACTAAATATCTTCCTAGCCTCCTCTTTCCTACCCAAGCGCCACAATACCTCGGCAAGATGAGCCGCTATTTCACCTTCCTGCTGTTTTGCATACGCCCGCTCTAGATAATCCAAGGCTTGCTCAAATTTACCTAACTTAAACTGCAACCAGCCAAAACTATCCATAATCACAGCCTCATCCGGCTGCAACTGGAGCGCATGCTGCAAATATTTCCCTGCCTCAGCATAGCGCTCAGTGTTGTCTAATAAGCTATAGCCCAATGCATTCAGAGTTTCTGCATCATCAGGATATTTGCCCAATATTTTTTTCAGATCAGCTTCCAGCACATCCAACTTGTTAAGCCGCTCCGCAGTCAAGGCGCGAGTATATAGCAGGTCTTTCTGATCAGGCTGGTCAACCAACGCATCAGTTAACAGTTTAAAAGCCTTTTCATATTGTCCTTGCTGACCATATAGTCCGGCCCGCATCAAAATAATACGTAGCTTTTGTTTTGGAAACTGACCTGCTAACAGATCCAGCCGTGAATCAGCCTCATCAAATCTCTTGTCTTTTACCAATAACGAAACAGCTGAAATCGCCGATTCAAAAACTAATGGTCCCTCAGTTACCTTATCAAACCACGCCAGCGCCTTTTGCGTATGACCTCGTTTTTCTTCTATTTTTCCTAAATAAAAACTAGCCTGATTTTGCCATTCAGGTTGATCAAGCAACTGTTTAAAGATATCTTCAGCCTTTCCGTCACGATTCAATTGCAAATACACCAATGCCAGCGCAATCTGACTCTCCACATCCTTCGGATTGACAGACACAATACCCTGATAAACCTCGCCTGCCGCTTCATATTCCGCTGTTTTTATCAATACCTGTGCCAGCAGCTTTTTAAGCTTGTCATTTTCGGGATATTTAAGGGATGCATTTTTCAGCAGAGTTTTCGCCTTATTCAAGTCGCCTGAAAGTACCGCTATCTGAGCTTGAAATATTAATGCCTTGTCCCAGCCAGGCTGAATAGACAAAGCTTGCTGCACTTTCTTTTCGGCCAGTGCATTATTTTTCATTTCCATAGCCAACAACGACTGCACAAAATAAACCACAGCCTGATCAGGATTCCTCACCGCTAAGGCATCCAGCACCTGATAAAAAAAATCCGCCTTATTATCCCTTTGCAAAACGCCGGCTAATTCAAGAACCGTCTTTTCAAATCCAGCCGGATCAATCTTCAGCACCCTGTCCAAATGATCAACTGCGGCCTGCTTATCCCCGGTTCTTAAAGCCGATAATGCGGCAACTTTTCTCGCCGTCAGATTGTTAGGATCTTGCCGCAACCACAAAGACACAGCCTCATCGGTTTTATTACTATCCTTCATATACATAGCAATCTTCGCCGCTCTTTCAGCAAATCGGGGGTCGTTAACGCGCTTGGCAGCTTCCATGTAGCCCTCCAGTGCAATAGCATATTGCCCCCTTTGGCCCGCAAGCTCTGCCGCCATCACCATGTACATCACGTCAGGATCTATTGCTGTCTTTACTTCGTTTTGTTGCGTTTTTTCCTTGGGTTCAGCTATTTTAACAGACTCAATCACTTCTTCCTGCGCACTCGGTTTTTCAGGTGAGCTAGCGCAACCGTTAAGAAAAACGAGGATTATCACTGAAAACAATCTAATCATTAACACACCATCGTCCTATTTATTTCCCGCACATATTTTGCTATAGATTATCAGAAAAACCAGTTGAATCAGACAGCTGATTTATTCCATTTGGATAAAGCCATTATATTTCTTAGAATACGCTTACATAATACAGACGTTAAGGCTCAAGGTAAAAGGTTCGCTATTTAAAAACCGGCCTTGAACTTAGACCCCTTTACCTTGAATCTAAAGCACATGACACTTCTTGCAGTTGGGATTAATTACAATACCGCGCCGGTCTCCATCCGCGAGCGCCTGTCATTCCCTGCCGAAATTTTGACATCCTCTTTACAAGAGTTATCGCACATCAAGGAAATTAACGAAGCCGCCATACTGTCGACCTGTAACCGTACCGAGTTTTACTGCACGTCAACTACAGCAAATAAACAAATCCTGATCGACTGGGTCGCGCAAAGCAAACAAATCAGCGCCGCCGATTTTACGCCTTATCTGTACTGCCATACCGATAGCGAACTGATCCGCCACATGTTTCGCGTGGCTTGCGGCCTGGACTCCATGATTCTGGGCGAACCGCAAATTCTGGGACAAATGAAGACCGCCTACCAAGCCGCCTGCGAAGCGGGAACATTAGGCAAGCGTCTGGGCAAGCTTTTTCAGCATACATTTACTGCCGCTAAAAAAGTACGCACCGATACCGCCATCGGCTCCAGTCCCGTTTCGGTTGCTTTTGCCGCCGTACAACTGGCGCAACAAATCTTCGATAAACTCAGCGAGCAAACAGCACTTCTAATTGGCGCAGGCGAAACTATTGAACTGAGCGCACGGCATTTATCGCAACAAGGCATCGGACGCATCATTATCGCCAACCGCACCTATGATAAAGCTCACGCCTTGGCCATGCAGTTTAACGGGTACGCTATTGCCCTGTCCGAATTGCCGGCACATTTGGCCGAAGCCGACATTGTTATTTCGTCCACCGCCAGCCAACTGCCCATACTGGGAAAAGGCCGCGTTGAAAGCGCCCTGAAAAAGCGCAAACATAAGCCAATGTTTATGGTTGATCTTGCGGTACCGAGGGATATCGAGGCTGAAGTTGAGCAACTCAGGGATGTGTATCTTTACACTATTGACGATTTGCAAAACACCATAGACAAAAATATGAACTCCCGCCGTCTTGCGGCAGAACAGGCCGAAGAAATAATCGACACCCAAGTGGACTATTTTTTAGCCTGGTTACGCGCCCAAGGCGCCCAATCAACCATTCAGGATTATCGCCATCAAGCCGAGCAATCCCGAGACGAAGCCTTGCAAAAAGCTCTAAGCTTATTAAAAAGCGGCGTTCCTGCCGAAGAAGCTCTTAACCGGCTGGCCCACAGCCTGACCAACAAACTCATCCATACACCAAGCACCCAAATCAGAGCCGCCGCCGAAAACGAACGTCACGATTTGATTGCCGCCGCCCGCGAAATTTTTAAATTAACCAATTCTCAATGAAACCATCCATACAACACAAACTCGAAAACCTCTGCGAACGCTATGACGAAATTGCCGCCTTACTGTCGGAACCCGAAGTACAAAGCAATCAAAACAAATTTCGCTCTCTGAGTCAGGAATACGCCCAAATCAACCCACTGGTTGAATGCTATAAACGCTATCAACAAACCCTGGAGACACTGGCTTCAGCCAAAGAAATGGCTAATGACAGCGACCCGGAATTAAGGGAAATGGCCAAAGAAGAGATCACTGATGCGGAAAACCAGTTGGAAGCGATCGAACATGAATTGCAAGTATTGTTACTGCCTAAAGATCCCAACGATAACCGCAATATCTTTATAGAAGTACGCGCAGGAACAGGCGGCGATGAAGCGGCTATTTTCTCCGGCGATCTTGCCCGCATGTATCAGCGCTATGCCGAGCGCAAGGGCTGGCAAACTGAAATCATCAGCGAAAGTCCCGGCGATCACGGCGGCTACAAAGAAGTCATACTGCGCGTTACCGGCAAGGATGTTTATTCCCAGCTGAAATTCGAATCCGGCGCGCACCGGGTGCAGCGCGTACCTGAAACCGAGTCGCAAGGCCGCATCCACACCTCGGCCTGCACCGTCGCAATCATGCCGGAAGTCGAAGAGGTCGACGCCATCGACATCAACCCGGCCGACCTTAAAGTCGACACCTACCGCTCATCGGGAGCCGGCGGCCAGCACATCAACAAAACCGAATCAGCGATACGCATTACTCATATTCCAACCGGCGTCATCGTCGAATGTCAGGATGAGCGCTCGCAACATAAAAATCGCGCTCGAGCCATGTCTTTATTGGCATCGCGCTTGTTGTCCGCGGAACAGGAAAAACACCACGCGGAACAATCCGCGACACGAAAACTGCAAGTCGGCAGCGGCGACCGTTCAGAACGCATTCGCACCTACAACTATCCCCAAGGACGCTTAACCGATCACCGCATCAACCTGACTTTATATAAACTCGATGACATCATGCAAGGCGGACTGGAACAGGTCATTCTTCCTCTGATCAGCGAGCATCAGGCCGAACTGCTTACCCAATTAGGCGAAGACTAAGTCAGATAGATGCATAGTATTCAATCCGTGCTGCGCGATGCTGCCGGCACGCTGGCATTAGTCTCCGACTCGGCTTTACTGGATGCGGAAGTTTTATTGTGTCAGGCGCTTAACAAACCGCGCGCTCATCTTCGCGCTTGGCCGGACCAACAATTATCGCCTGAACACCTCGCTATTTTTCAGCCATTGCTTGAAAAACGTCAAAAAGGCACACCCATCGCCTATATCACCGGCAATCGGGAATTCTGGTCTAGGGACTTTCAAGTTACACCTGACGTATTGATTCCCAGACCCGACACCGAGCTGCTTATTGAACTCGGCTTAAAATTGATTCCGGCAGATGAACCCACCAAGATCATTGATTTAGGTACAGGCTCTGGAATTATCGCCATTACGCTGGCAGCCGAACGTCCACATGCGCAAATCAGCGCCACCGATTTTAGTTTGGCAGCGTTACGCATCGCCCAGCTCAATGCCGACAAACACCACATTAACAATATTCACTTCTACCAAAGCGACTGGTTTGTCGACATTCCCAATGCAAAATTTAATCTGATTATCAGCAATCCGCCTTATATTGCCAAAGACGACAGCCATTTACAGCAAGGCGATATCCGGTTTGAGCCGCAAACAGCCTTGTGCGCCGCAGAGCAGGGACTTGGCGACATTAAAATCATTGCCGTCAACGCCCGCCATTATCTGGAACCTTGCGGGCACTTACTGATTGAACATGGCTACGACCAGTTACAACAAGTTCAAACCCTATTTAAAGACTTGCATTATGATAACGTACAAACCTATACAGACTTGTCCGGGCAACCCCGGGTGACTTACGGACAGTGGGATTCAGGTTAGGATATCCCGCCTGACATCCTTCGAATTAATAAAAACCTGCTCCATACAGGGTTGCCAAGCTGAGGCTTAATATCATGACGCTAAAACATATCCAAATTCCCCGCAAAATAACCAATCAACTGTTGCATCTTGCGCAAATCTCGCCGGACCTTGAGGTATGCGGGCTTATCGGCAGTAAAAATGGCCTGCCAAGCAACTGCTATCCCGTTAGAAATTCCGCTGAACAACCTCGGCAGCGTTTTCAACTTGATGCCGGCCAGCAAATTTCAGCGATGGCTAAAATGCGCGATAAAGGAGAAGAACTATTTGCCATCTATCATTCTCATCCAAGCGCACCGGCAACACCCTCAATCACCGATTTGGAATTGGCATCCTACCCCGAAGCGCTCTACCTGATCATTTCGCTCAATACCAAGGGCATTTTAGAAATGCGCGGTTTTAAAATAGAGCATAAATCGGCCCAGGAAATAACGCTGTCTTTAAGCGCGGATGTGTAATTCGCTCCTGTTAATAGCGCTCTGAGAAAACCGGCAACTTAAAAATAAAATAACAAATATCAATTAATTTTATGTAAACTGTGATATTTGTCGCACTTTATTTACAAAATCGATCGGATTACTATTGTGCAACTGTTAAAAAAGTTATTTAGGAAAAAAACCGATTGCAAAGGTATTGTCGGCATCAGTTTTTTACCAAACGGCATCGCCATTGCTGTATCTAAATTCATAGAAAACAATAAATTAGCACTCATACACTGTGAGTTCATTGATACCGGAAAACTTGAGGATCATTTAGAGACGCTTAGTAAACTTGCTAGTCACTATGATCTTGCCGATTATGACTCCCACCTGGTACTGACTACTGACAACTACCGCCGCGTCAACGTCGAGACCCCCGTAGTCGCCGACGACGAAATCCTTGAAGCGCTACGCTGGAAAATTCATGAACTTATCGACTTTCCTGTTGATAAGGCCGCCATTGATTACTACCAAACTCCGACACCCGTTCGCGCTAACAGTAGCAAAATGCTGGAAGTCATCGCCAGCCCCATCGACCTCATCAAGGAACAAGTCGAAAAATGCACCAAGGCCGGACTACAGCTCAAAGTAATTGATATTCAGGAAACAACTTTACGCAACCTAGCAGTGCAATTACCGGAAAACGAACGCGGCATTGCCCTTTTGTATCTACTGGAGTTTTCCGGCACTTTACTGATACAAAGAGAAGCGACTATTTATGTATCCCGTCGATTTGAAATAGGTTATAAAAAACTGGACTTAGACGATCAATTTTCCAGCGACAGTCGGGCCGCAAATGCACACAATAACCTGGCGCTGGAAATACAACGCTCGCTGGATTATGTAGAGAGTTATTACGGAATTCCGCCCATTTCAACATTAGCAGTGATTCCTTTGGCAGAAAATACTCATAACTTGCTTGACAGTCTGAGCAGTAATCTTGGCATTGCCACCCATATGATAGATTTATCCGCCGTTATCGATTGCGATATTTTAGTGGATGCTCAAACTCAATCGCTTTGCGCTCCGGTTATCGGCGCAACCTTACGTTATGCAATAGAAGCGACATGATACAACAAGTCAATTTATACCAGGACATCCTTAGGCAAGAACAAAATAAATCCGGCATTAACCAATACTGGATTGGTCTAGCGGCTGTAGCTATGCTGCTTATCGTTTTCAGTATTTATTCAATCTGGAACTTAAAAACCACAGAGACTGAAGTACAAAACCTGCAAAAAAGCCTGGAAGCAGAACAAGCGAAGGCAAATCTCATCTCGTCCCAAATCCCAAAACAGGAAATCGACGCGCAACTTGACGAAGAAATCAAACATTGGCAAAACATATTGGACGAATTAACCCATGCCATGCAATTGCTATCAGGTAAAATTACTGATCAATCACCCGGCTTTTCAAGTTACTTCCAGGCATTGTCCAATCAGTCGATTCCTGATGTCTGGCTTAGGTCGCTATACCTTAACGGGCAAAAGCAGATTATAGACATTGAGGGCAGCACCTTTAAACCGGAGAAAATCCCTTACTTTCTGCAACAACTGCAGAAAGAACCTATATTCAATGGTCATACCTTTGCCAAACTGATTATGCAAAAGTCAGAGGAAATTCCGAACCAAATGGATTTTACTCTCAGCACAACACTGGAAACCTCAGATCAAAAAAACCATGTTCAATAAACTTCAAGAAAAATTTGAAGCCCTGACCAAACGGGAAAAAATCATCGTAGTCTTTGCAGTATTGGCTGGCATATGGGTCGGTTGGGATAATTTTTTCTATCAATCGATCCAAAAACAACAACAAGCACTACAGCAGAAGCTAATCAGCCTAAAACAACAGACAGCCGATCAGCAACTGACGATAATGAAGCTAGAAAACAGCCCTCATACAGACCCTAATCTAGTTAAGCGAAACAAACTGGCCGAGTTAAAAGCCGAACACAACCGGCTGCAAGAACTTATGATGCATGACAAAAGTCTTGTCCCCCCCCAATTAATGGCTGTCGCGTTAAGTGACATACTCAACCACAACAACCAATTGACCTTAATAAAGCTGGACACGCTGCCGGTAGCCGCGTTATCGGAGTCCAAAGAACCGCAACCGAACCCGATATACAAACATGGGCTAGCGATCACTTTTTCCGGCAGTTATTTAGATACGCTCAATTATTTAAAAGCACTGGAATCATTGCCTTGGCATTTTATCTGGGAAAGCATCGATTATAAAGTTACAGATTACCCTGCGGCAGAGACTACAATTCAAGTATATACACTCAGTTTTAAGGAGAGCTGGCTTGGTGTTTAGGTCGATAATAACAATACTATTCACCGGATTTGTAGCAATACCATGTTACGCGGAATTCCGAGATCCGACTCAACCGGCCTATCCGTTGCCGGGAGTCGTCTCCGCTGATGTTGCTGACAGCTACAATGAGTTGGTTTTATCAGCCATCTGGATTTCGTCACATTCCAGACGAGCGACCATCAACGGCGTCTCCGGCAAACAAGGCCAAACTATAACTATCGAACAAGCTTCGCCTGTAAGCCCGGAACCAGCAACTCCGGCAAATGCTCCTGCCCTTTCTAATAACAGTAGCAATAGTAGTAGTGGTGCTGGCTCAACTATGGATCCCGGATTGCTCGATAAATTAACAGCAATAGCTCCGATGCAATTTGCCCCGCTACTTGCAACCGCAGCCAAGAGCATTGACCTTCCCCAGCTCCAGGAGCAAAACGCCATAAGCCCCCCCCCCCCTCGGCAACAGGCAAATTCTGCTCAGCACTCGAAAGCAGCCCATATTCCGGCTCGCTCAAGCACAATTAAGATCATCAGTATTCGCAAAAACTCAGTCATAGTCGAGCAAGATGGCGAACGCAAGACCTTGCAACTAGTACAACGTCCTTATAAAACACAATAAACTCCAAATACATTTTATAAAATGAATATCCCTCATTCAGCCGTTACCATAGCATCCATATTCCTATTGGTATCTTGTACTGCACATCAACCGACAAAGTCATCCAATGTTGCTAATGCTTTCTCCGATGCCGTACCGCAAGCCCATAGTAATGCCAAAACGCCTACAGCCGTTACCGATGCCCTGGTTCCTGATTTCAACCAAACGCTGGCTACACCGCAAAATACAGCACAACAAGCGCGTCTCAATATTTCTGTTTATGAAGCGGATGCCCGTGAGTTTTTTATGGGATTGGTTGTAGATAGTGAAGAAAATATGTTGGTACACCCCGAAGTGACGGGCAAAATATCATTGGATTTAAAGAATGTAACCATTGCCCAAGTCCTTGATGCGATACAAAAACTCTATGGTTACGATTACAAAAAAAATGATATGGGATACATCATCTATCCCGCCACCTTGCAAACCAAAACTTTTAAAATAGATCGCCTGGATTTGCAACGGATAGGCAACTCAAATACCAGCGTGTCGTCCGGTAGACAAGCCGGTCAAAACAACTCGCAGGGAAATAACAGCTCCCAAGGAAACAGTAACCAGCAAGGCAGCACCAATCAAGGCAATAATCCGATGGGAAACACCTCAACAGGAAACAATAATCAACAATATTCCAACTCATCAAGTAGCTCCAGCTCCGTCCGCACCATAACAAAAACAGACTTCTGGCAAGAACTGAAAGACTCTTTAACCCACATTATTGCAGTTGACCCACAAGCAACCGTAGATATTAATCAACAATCGGGCGTCGTGATTGTCAGGGCAAAACCCATGCAGTTACGGGAAATCGAAAACTTCTTATCTGTCACCCAAAATCAAATCAGCCGGCAAGTCATTCTTGAAGCCAAGATATTGGAAGTTACCCTTGATGAAAATCATCAGGATGGCATCAACTGGGAAAGCATTGTTAGAGAAGGTATCGATAAAGCCCCCCTGTTGACTGGCATAGGCGGAATCATGGATCCCAATATATTTTCTTCTGTTTTTACCTTAGGCGCTCATTCCGGCGATTTTCGTGCTTTCGTCGAACTGATGGAAACTCAAGGAAAAACCAATGTATTATCCAGCCCGAGAATTTCGACCCTAAATAATCAATCCGCGATTATTAAAGTCGGCCAGGATGAATATTTTGCTACCGGTTTTAATGGCGGCACCCCCGGTGCTACAGGCGTTGCGCCTACCGCGCCCACGGTTCTTATCGATGTTTTCTTTTCCGGCATATCCTTGGATGTTACACCACAGATAGATGACAATGAGGACATCACTCTGCATATTCATCCATCTATTAGTCAAGTTAAAAAAGACACCAAGGATTTCGGCCTTAACATAACCTTACCACTGGCCCTCACCACAGTCAGGGAATCAGATAGCATTGTCAAAGCCAAAAACGGTCAGATTATTGTACTGGGCGGCCTGATGCAGGAAAATGATAATGAAAAAAAACAAGGAATCACTGGATTAGCGGGAATTCCTTATATCGGCAATCTGTTTAGAGTCGATACAGGAATAAGCCAAAAATCAGAATTAATTATATTACTTAAAGCCTCCTTTATCAGCAGCGATGCAGACTGGCAAAAGGATATAAATTCCAGTAAACAACGATTTGAGAAGCTTGACTCCCAACCGCGCTGGAAATAAATTAAGTATTCGTGCATTGAAAAGCCAGCAAAATCTGCTGAACGAACTACCGTAAGAACTACACAATACGAGAGAATCTCTGGCTTGCGCACAAGCCAGTGGTCTGAGTCTCGATAGAAAATGCCGGATTATTTATAAATGAGTACTTATGTAATATACGAGCGGTATTACACGGCGACAACCCCTTAAAGCGCTTACTTTGCCTTTGCCTACCCATTTAGGCTAAAACCAAGCACAACGCTACCCTTCTATAATATTAATCGTCTCAAAAGTTCGTGCATCGAATGCAAAGCGTGAATTCAGTTGATACGCCAGATTTGAGCGCGAAAACTTATGCGACGCCTTATAATGACAACACCTTCATGAAAAACATTTTTAAAGTTATTTATGTATAAAACACACTTTGGCCTTAATAATCCGCCATTTGGTTTAACGCCTGACACACAGTTTTTTTGTGAGCTCCCCTCACATGTAGAAGCACTGAATGTATTACTGATTGCTTTACATAACGGCGAAGGTTTTATCAAAATTACCGGCGACGTCGGTACCGGCAAGACCATGCTTTGCAGAAAACTGCTTAATGAGTTAACCGAACCTTTTGAGACCGCATATCTTCCAAATCCTCATTTACCACCAGTGGGCTTGCTCATGGCAATTGCTAATGAAATGGGTATTGAATATTCCCGTCACATCGGGCTAAACGGGCTAATGAATCTAATCAATGACTTTTTAATCAACAGCGCTGTTAACGGAAAAAAACCGGTACTGATTATTGATGAAGCCCAGTCCATGTCGATTGAAACATTGGAAGCGTTACGGCTTATCACTAATCTGGAAACCGAAAAACAAAAACTGCTGCAAATTGTCTTATTTGGTCAACCAGAACTTGACGAGCAGTTGCACAGTAAAGCCATACGGCAACTTAGGCAACGCATCACCTTTAGTTACGCGTTAAAACCGCTCAGCCCGAAAAATGTTGCTGATTATATTAAACACCGGCTACGTGTCGCCGGCATGGGAAATCTGACAATTTTTTCTGGATTGGCAATCAGAGCCATGCATCACTATAGCCGTGGCATCCCCAGACTGATTAATATTTTAGCCAATAAAGCGATGCTGTCAGCTTACGGCAAAGGCTATTCGTCAATAGGCGTCAAGCAAGTTTATCTTGCCGCGCTGGATACCGAAGACGCCAACACAGAATTTAAATTTTTTGGCTTCCGTAAACTTTACTTATTGATACTGTTGCTTGCGATCGCCGGATACTTATGGGTACCAATGGCCTCCTTGTTATGAGTCTGATCAATCAAATGCTGCGTGATTTGGAAAAGCGCAGTTCAACCAATGATGCATCACCGACTCTGCAACATAATATTCAAGTAACGCAGCCTCCGGTATCAAAAATGCGTCTTCTGATCTGGAGCGTATTAGCCACTGCTATAATAGGTAGCACTTATTGGGCTTATCAATACAATAAAGCGCTGGCTAAAACGGTTCCAGTAATCGCTGCCGACAACATAAAAGAAAATCTAACACCTGTTGCTCCTTATGAAAAAGTACTGACAGCCCCAAACGCCGTCATAGACGTTGCGGCAAAAACCGAACAGAATCTACTGAAAAATACAACAACTCAGCCGATTTCGGTGAATCAACCCGCTCCAGCAGCGCAAGCGCCAATACCAACAACTCAACCTAAACCAGCATCCCAGCCGATCCCAACGACTCCAGCCGATCAAGTCTCCCCCGAAATTGTCGCTGCTCCGCTTATTAAGAATAGGCTTATTATCCCAAAAGCCGCGCAAATCAATCAAACAACAGCTAAGCAGCAGGCAGATTTGCTCTATCGTCAGGTAGAAAGTAATTTTGAAAACTATTCGGCAATCTACAAACTGGAGCAAATCCTTAAACTCGACCCACGACACCTTAAAGCCCGGTTATTATTAGTTAAGGCGCTGCACAATCAGGGACAAATTAACAAAACTGCTGAATTTCTGGATCAGAGCTTGGCTTTATTTCCTGATAACCTGCAATTTATCAATACCCGTGCACAACTATTCCTACAACAAAGAAACCCTAACGGAGCGCTTAAAATACTGCAACGTATTGAATTAGCAAACAGCTCTAATGAAACCTATCTATCTTTATTAGCAGCAACCTATCAACAGCTACAATCATTTTCTAATGCAGCTAAAGTCTATCAAAAACTGGTAACCGTCAATCCAGAAAAAGCCGAAAACTGGCTGGGTCTTGGTCTATCTCAAGAAAAACTCGGTAACCTAAAACTTGCCCGCGATGCCTACCAACAAGCACTCAGCAAGAATACCCTGAAAGAATCCGTTGTGGGCTATATTAAACAACGGTTAACCGAGCTTAGGTAAGTTAGTCGCACCTAGACTCTAAGCAAATCCCATTATTCAGAACCTCTATAAGCAAGAACTCTAGCAAATAATGGACTCAATTACCGATAAGTTTGTGTAAAACGAAGTAAGGCGGGAGTAATTCGAATACCTTTGATAGTCCATACCGGGATAAATAAGCACAGACAACTGTAGAATAATGGAACATATCAATGAATACTATTCCATAAAATGAATATTTGAGCGGCTGTAGAAATGAACGCAGCAATTTAGCTTCTAAATGAAAAAAGAATTGAGGCTAAATTATTGAACAATCTCACCAATAGCATAAAAACTATCTATGCCTTTTGTGTCAGCAACTTTTGAAGCTTGGCATATACCTCTTATTATCCCGTGTTATAGCCTTAACTATTCAGCACAAGATGATCCTATATATACCCAGTTATAATTAGATACAACTCCATTAGTTAATAAGTTACTTCATTTATAGATATTTTATTTATCATTAAATTAAATATCATCCTTAAGTGACATATCTATATTAAACAAATTTTAATTACGTTAAGAGTTCCCGTCCGCCCTGTTAAAAATAAAAACACTGGCTGGCTCTCATCCTGATCGTAACATATGAGAAACAGCCAGAAAAGGCAATACTGTTGAAAATTCAAACTTATTATTAAACTTAGACTTAAATTCAATATTCTGCTTTCATTACTTAGTCAATTTGGCACTCAATTGCCCTGAGCACTGACCAAAGTATGTGCCAACTACGATAGAAATAGATATCAAGATCAAAGGATTATCCAAAGAAACACTCAGCAGAATATCTTTAGTTAATTTATCGGGAGTTTGTAACAAATATGCAAATGCAGATGAGTAACCGAGTACGCTAGCGGGTATCGTTGCAAGTGCGGAGATATTTGCAGCAAGACACATAACTACGACCGAACAAGTTACTGTGATAGCAGCCCAGAACGGGAAGCCAAGCACTGCTGTAGATGGAATATTAGTGAGCTGAATAGCAGCTAGCCAAGCCATAAAAACCCCAAAAATCCCACACACGATGGTATTCTTTAAGGCTTCCTTAGTAGCACCCAAGAAAAAGTAGGCCGCCCACGCAATGGTCGCTGCCCATATTAAAAAGAGACCGCTAAACGGCCCCACTGCCAAAAACGTTGCTACCCCAGCCAGTCCGGCTATACTTATTGAAAGTGCTGTAAGATTGTTCATAATATATTTCCAAAATTCACCTCACTTATTGTTTAGTTAGATTTCGCATTGAGGCGGTTCTACGAAACTTAACGCTTTGGGCTAACGAAGCAGCCAAACCAAAACCAATTCCATTCAAATATTAGCAGATATTATTTTCACAATAAACACTAGCTATTCGAAACTTGCTATTGAAAATAATAGTTGAGTTTGGAAACGGCTTAAGCAATAAATAACAAAGAAGACTATTAAATCGATGTCTGATTTGCTTAGGAATGTGCATAAAATAACTTGAGCAGGTTTTATTTTTAAACCATGAAGAGCATGAAGGATTGAAGTCTTCATGTCCTTCATGGTAATTGCGTAAGTTAATTTATGCCTGTTCCTTAGTCCGTAAACAACACTTAAAAGTCTATTCCCACAATCTGTTTTCTGATTAGTCAATATGGTACACAATGCAAGACTAACGCCAAAACTGCTCGACAACTGCGTTTAAGATTCTGACTTTTCATCCAAATAGTTTATAAGCAAACAAATAATCATCAATACTTTACTTCAGACCCTGCCTCTAGAGTCGTATTAACATAGCATTCGCAAGTAGCCTAAGCTCAATTCCTCTACAAACCACCTCTCATTGCGTAACAGGAATATTCTCCTGACATTATTACGCCACGAGCAGCTAAAATTTCGCCATCCAGCTTAAAGACATGAAAAAACCTCCTTCACGCCGGATGGCATAAAATTTCTTATCCTTCTAAGCTAGCCAACCGTGTTGCGAGAAATTGTTCTAACGACTCTAACGCTTTGGTGAAGCCATCAATACCTTCTGCAAGTTTTTCAGAAGCCATGCGATTTGCAGCATGCATGCTATCAAAAGTCGCCTTATCAACAGTTATTTTTTCAATTGATGCTTTGGCTGCATTTGCAGGATCCAGTTTATGCACCAGATCACCTTCGGTAGATTGAAGTTCAGCCAATAAAGATGGCGCAATAGTCAATAAATCACAACCTGCCAATTCAACTATCTCCCCAACATTACGGAAGCTAGCACCCATAACTTCGGTTTTATAGCCAAATTTTTTGTAATAGTTATAGATTTCTGTAACCGACAACACACCTGGATCTTCAGCAGGCGCATAAGAATCACGACCGGTATCTTTCTTATACCAATCCAAAATACGTCCCACAAAAGGCGAAATAAGGGTAATTCCGTTCTCGGCGCAGGCAACAGCTTGATGCAGACCAAATAATAAAGTCAGATTACAGTGAATACCTTCTTTTTCAAGAATGGCAGCCGCTTGTATACCTTCCCAAGTTGCAGCAATTTTAATCAGAACCCGATCACGAGCGACACCTAGCGCTTCATACATGGCAATCAATTCGCGGCCTACGCGAACACTGGCATCAGTATCGAATGAAAGACGAGCATCTACTTCAGTAGAAACACGCCCCGGAATAACTTCCAGTATTTTCTGTCCAAAAGAAACAGCCAAGCGTTCAAAAGCGAGGGTAGCCACTTGAGCTGCTGACGCATCTTTACCTAAGGTATCCCTAGCACCTTTTAAAGTATCATCGACGATTCCTTGATATTGCGGCATTTGAGCGGCGGCAGTAATTAATGAAGGATTAGTCGTTGCATCACGCGGAGTAAAGGTTTCAATAGCTTGGATATCGCCAGTATCGGCAACAACCACTGTCATTTCTCTCAGTTGTTCAAGTAAAGTCTTTGCCATTAGAGGCTCCTTTTATTTTAAAATTTAAAAACATCAGGATACACACTTAATTATTGTCTAAGTACATTCAGAAAATACAAGTATGGTATCCAATATAATTACAGAGGCAGGATTGTACTGCGAGTAGGGTGTTTAATCATCAAAAGTAAATATAGCTTTCACAGTCAGGATGTAGCTCTTATTTTTAATGAGTAATTTGCAGAACACAAAATTAAATTTATTTATTTTGAAAGCTAAATTAACGACGCGTCCTTATTCATCCCACATAATCTAAATGCTACGTTAAATGACTTGCACGCATCGTTTTGTTCACGATAATTAATCGGCTATTTCGTGGAAATCTCTTAGCTTGGGGTTAGCCACAGAGCATCTAACACTTTTAGTTACGATCACACTTTTTCTAAGCTTGCTCTTACTGAAATAACTTGTCTTCTCAAGTACTTAGACACACCACTTGCAACCGGTAGAACAGCCTGTCTTTCCATATACTTGGCAACTCCACTTACTTTAGATATTTTTTTTGTGTTCGCGGCCTCTCTTTCCATGTACCTTGCAACGCCACTTACAATCGGCGCTGCTTTTGCCTGTTTTTCTTGTCTTGCCACGTACTTGGCAACTCCACTTAAAATAGGCGCTTCTTTTCTAGACAGAATTTGTCTTGCCATGTATTTAGCAACACCACTAACAGGTGGCTTTTCTTTAGCCAAAATTGCTTGCTCTTCCAAGTATCTAGCAACTCCTGTTGCAGCGCCAGCTGCAGTAGCCCTTTCCTGTACCTTTTCCAGCTCTTTTTCTCTCGCCAATTGCTCTTCTTTTTCTTTTTCTTGTTCTTGCATTTTTGCAAATATACGCTGCTCTTCCAAATATCTAGCAACTATAGCAGCAGCAGCAGCTTTTCTCGCGGCAATAGACTCGTCCTGAAGATATTTAGCAACTCCGGTTACCGCCGCCGTATTCCTGGCAGATATAGATTGCTTTATTAAATACTTAGAAACACTACTTATAGCTGGTGATTTCTCTTGTTTCTCTAAATATTTGGAGACGCTACTTACTGTCGTTGATTTTTTTGTAGCAACGACATGCTTTGATAGATACTTAGCAACACCGCTTATTTTCGGCGCTTTTTTTGCGGATATAGCTTGTCTTGCCATATATTTGCTGACGCCGCTTACAGGAAACTGCTCAAGTTTCTCTAAGTACTTGGCCACACGACTCTGAGGCAATACTATTGCTTCCTGATTTTCGAGCACTTGATCAACTTCGTTTGCTATTGCCGCTTCTTCGCGATATTCCAAGCGACCAATAACTTCGCCCGCTGCAGATATCTCCTCCTCACCTTCCAGAGAGTCGGCCACTTCATTTGCTACCGACAATTCTTCTAAGTTTTTTAGATACCTCGCAACTCCACTTAGTACCGGTACAATTTCCTGCTTTTTCAAATACCTGGAAACTCCAGTAAGGCCGTCAAGATCACTAGAATACACACGGGGAGGACTGATGGCTCGAATTTCATCTTCTCTTTTAGAACCAAACAGCCCAGAAACTAAATCGATCAAGTAATTTTGACCCATTTATCACCCCCGGTTGCGCATGTACTTTTCGACTCCAGTTCCTGCTTGCGCTGCTTGTTCTTTTGCAGATTTAGCCTGTCTTTCAAGATACTTTTCAACCCCACTTGCTGCCGCTGTTCCTTTTGCAGATTCAACTTGGCTTTCCAAGTAACGCGCAACACCAGTCATAGCGGACATATTGTGCTTTCTCAAGTATCGAGCAACACCAGAAAGTCCGCTAATATGTTTGGAATATACTTGGGAATCGCTAACTTTAGTTTTCGATTTATCACGTTTGCTTAGGAACATATATGCAGCCACTGCAAAAGCAGCCAAACCTAACAAGTAACTTAACATCGACTCCTCTTCCACCTTTGCCGCACCGCTTACCGCCACATCGGCTGCTGTCGCGGCCGATTCAGGCACTGTCGATGTTCCAGTAAACTTATTTGGCTTGTAGTCGGCATCCTTATATAGAACCTTTGGCTCAAAATCTGCCGCGGGATATTTTGAATCCACTTCAGCCGGCTTGGCTTGTTTAGCCGATGCTGTCGCAGATGTAGACTTGCTTTGACTATTATCAATATCTTGATAGATTACTTTTGGCTTGAAATCTGCTGCAGGATATTCTGTTTCTGCCCCTACTATGGGACTGGCTAATAAAAGCGTAGCAACCAAACCATTCGTCAAATTATTTATTTTCACCTGTGAATCCCCCTCTATGCGTTGTTTTAGAGAAGCCATATCTACGTTAATTGCCTTAACCTACAACCTTACTTTATCAATGAGTTAAATCCACTCAATCAATACAACAGGGCCTTAAATTTTCTCAGTGAGTAGCAACTAACGCAAATATGACCTTTAAAATTAAAGTACCGCTTCTACGTTTTTAACAACGTTTTCAACAGTAAAGCCGAAGTGTTTCATTAATACGCCGCCAGGCGCAGATTCGCCGAAAGTATCAATGCCAACCACTGCGCCTTCCAAGCCAACATATTTACGCCAAAAATCAGTAATACCTGCTTCGATGGCAACACGTTTTACACCTGGTGTTAATATGCTGTCTTTATAAGACTGCTCTTGGCGGTCAAATACATTTGTTGATGGCATTGAAACGACACGTGCCTGAATACCTTTTTCTGCTAAGGCTGCTTGTGACTTTATTGCTAGATCAACTTCTGAACCGGTTGCAATGAGGATAACTTGGGCGCTGCCTGCTGCTTCAGAAATAACGTATGCCCCTTTGCGGATAGCTGCAATTTGTGCATCCGTACGCGCTATAAAAGGCAAGCCTTGACGACTTAATACTAAGCTTGTAGGCCCTGTCATACGTTCAATCGCCATTACCCAAGAAACCGCTGTTTCTGTAGTATCGGCTGGGCGCCAAACGTCCATATTCGGAATGTAACGCATAGCAGATGTATTTTCGATCGGCTGATGCGTTGGACCGTCTTCCCCTTGACCAATTGAGTCATGAGTTAAAACAGCAATGGTGCGAATTTTCATTAACGCTGACATACGCAAAGCGCTCTTTGCATAATCAGAGAACATGTGGAATGTTCCGCCAAAAGGCAATAAACCACCATGTAACGCCATACCGTTCATAATAGTGTACATACCAAACTCACGCACACCGTAGGAGATGTAATTCCCCATCTCTTTGCCGCTAACGTGTTTAAAGGTGCTGCAACTTGTTAGGTTAGAGCCGGTTAAATCCGCAGAGCCACCTAAAAACTCAGGCAGTGTAGGGGCTAATCCGCCAATTACTTTTTGTGAAGATTGACGTGTAGCAAGATTTTCTGCTTTTGCGTTAGTTTCAGCAATTAATGCATCAGCTGCTGCTCGCCAATTAGCCGGTAATTCACCAGCCATACGGCGTTTGAATTCTGCTGCTAATTCCGGATACTCTGCCTCATAAGCTGCAAATTTAGTATTCCATGCTGTTTCAACTCTAGCACCTTTTGCTTTAGCATCCCAGCCAGCATAAACATCATCTGGAATAATGAATGCTTCGTGATCCCAGCCTAAAGCTGCTTTAGTTAAGTTAATTTCAGGTTGCCCTAAAGCCGCGCCATGACATTCATGCGTGCCTGCTTTGTTTGGCGAACCAAAACCAATGGTTGTTTTGCAGCAAATTAATGAAGGCATATCGGTCATTGCTTTGGCCATGACAATTGCTTTGTTTATCTCTTCAGGATTATGTCCGTCTACTGACAGAACATGCCAACCGTAAGCTTCAAAACGTTTTGCTGTATCGTCCGTATACCATCCTTCAATATGACCATCGATAGAAATACCGTTGTCATCCCAGAAAGCTATTAAATTACCTAAACCCCAAGTTCCAGCTAATGCACAGGCTTCATGAGAAATACCTTCCATCAAACAGCCGTCGCCCATGAATACATAGGTATGGTGATCAACGATTTTATGGCCTGGGCGGTTGAATTGCTCTGCAAGCAGCTTTTCAGCCATCGCAAAACCTACACCATTGGCAATACCTTGACCTAAAGGTCCAGTTGTTGTTTCAACACCTGGCGCATAACCATATTCAGGGTGCCCTGCACATTTTGAATGCAGTTGACGGAAAGAGGCTAATTCACTCATGGGTAAATCATAGCCACTCAAGTGCAATAGCGAATAAATCAGCATTGAACCGTGACCGTTGGAAAGAACAAAGCGGTCACGGTCTGACCATTTCGGATTGGACGGATTGTGGCGCAGGTGATCATTCCACAACACCTCGGCAATGTCTGCCATGCCCATCGGTGCACCTGGATGCCCGGAATTTGCTTTCTGTACGGCGTCCATGCTCAAAGCGCGTATGGCGTTCGCTAATTCTCGACGCGAAGTCATATTCTTCTCCTTACTCTATATTAGATTACTAAATGGTGAATTTTCAGCCTGATCGACTCTGTCACAACATATTCTTTCGGCGCTTACCCTGCAAGAATCAGAACGAGTGGTCATAGCCACTCGTTCTCGTACCGCTATTCTAAATTAGCGTGCCTTTCTCTCATTACTTCTTCGGGAATTCCTTTATCATGGATAATATGAGAAATGGTTGCTTCCAAAAATAGCAAGGTAGACAGTTCAAACACAGTTCCCATAGGCATCCCTAAAACCTTACCATATTGTTCAGAGTTACCGATTTGGAATACCGCATCTGCCAGATCGCCAATGGTTGAACTGCTTTTCGCAGAGATCAAAACGATGTTAGCACCTATTTTCTTTGCACTTTTAGTGAATGCTATTAATTGCTCAGTCTCTCCTGATCCGGAAATAATGATCAATAAGTCACCGCTTTTGATGCTCGGTGTTACAATTTCACCTACGACGCTTACATCATAACCACCGTGGACCAATCTCATTGCAAAAAAATTGCCAACAAGCTTAGAACGCCCCGCGCCTGCGATAAATATACGCTTGGCGTTATCAAGCATTTGGGTCAACTTTACATCATACGTATCATCTGTAGCTTCAAGAACACCTGAAATCTTTTCTATGATAAGTTTCTGATGCATAATTATACCGCGTCAACCAATTCGCGAATTTCACGTGCTGCATCAGCAGGTGAAGCCGCACCATAGATTGCAGCGCCAACAACGATGATGTTTGCACCTGCACGAACCACATCTTGCACAGTTGACGGTTTAATACCACCAGCAACAGAAATTCTAACATTCAAGCCTAATCTGGCGATGTCATTCAAATCAGCGAAAGGAGTATGACCTGCTGCTTGTGCGTCCAGACCTGTATGAATACCTACAATTTGCGCGCCTGCTTCAACAGTTGCACGTGCACAAGCCACTTTATCTTCAACGTTAATCAGGTCGATTTGTGCTTCTGCACCGTATGCGTTTGCGGCTTTAATAACGCCTGCACAAGTTGCAAGACCAGATACACCAAGAACAGTAACAATATCAGCACCTGCTGCATAGAAAGGTGTTGCTTCGTACTCGCCTGCGTCCATTGTTTTAAGATCAACTAAGAGTAACTTCTCTGGGAATCTAGCTCTTAATTCTTTAACCAAGTTAATTCCATTATGTTTAATGCATGGGGTTCCGATTTCAAAAATATCAACATAAGGAGCTACTAAGGTAGCAAGGCCTACTGTTTGATCGAAATCCAATGAATCTAATGCCATTTGTATTAATGGTTTTGCCATGATGCGTGCTCCGATGGGTTATAGTAATAGTTATAATTTTAGTTACTTACTGTTTATGCGAACGTAACTTTAAAGTAGAAAGGGGATCGATGTCAATGCCCAATGCTCAATGTTCTACGTTGAAACATTAGCGACAACTTAATGGAGTTACATAGCAATGTAAAGAGCTGTAGCCTTTATTTCACACCCCCGTCGCGATTCAACTCGCCGTATTTACCCTGCGATACTGCCTACCAACATTCACTTAGATAAGCTTTAATATAATTAAAACAATATGATCGATCTTTTCATCACATCACTACCAAGGTGTTTCTTTCTCGGAATATAGTCATGCAACCATCCATTCTTAGCCCTTTATAATGAGAGACAACCGACTACTAGCACCACAACCGCCATGCGAACATACTCATCTTCAACAAGCTTACAGCCACCGCATTATGAGCCCTCATACTTACCAAATTCAGCGGCGACCAAATGCATTGTTTTTATGTAGCCCTACCACAACAAAAAGCAAAACCGAGAACCATCTTATTTACATTGCTCTCATCTTGTTTCTAAAACCGGAGATTGTGTTTTACTGCAAATTCAAAGACGCGTGCGACGTAAACTTAATATAAATTATAATGACCAATCCCAAAATAATAATGAGAAACAAGCAAAATGGAACCTTTCACCGATATTCGCGCGCTCATCATCGATATGGATGGCGTCTTATGGCATGGCGAACAACCGATGCCAGGCTTAACTGACTTTTTTCAAACCTTACGCGATCAACAGATTCGCTTTATTTTAGCGACCAACAATGCCCGACTGACTCAAGAGCAGTATGTAATTAAACTGGCACAAATGGGCGTAGAGGTAAGCCATGATGAAATACTGACCTCCAGCATGGCAACGGCACTATACTTAGCCGAACACACCAGTCCGGCTAAAAGCCGTGTATATGTCATCGGCGAAGACGGCGCCAAACAGCCGCTTATTGAGCGAGGCTTTATTTTGACCGAGCTGTATGAATTGAACGATGACAAAGATAATCCCAACATGGGCGCCGACATTGTTGTCTGCGGCATGGATAAAAATTTGTCATGGGATAAACTGGCAACCGCTACGCTGAATATTCGTGCTGGCGCTAAATTCATCGGCACTAACGCCGATACCACACTACCGACAGAACGCGGCCTCACCCATGGCAATGGCGCAATTCTGGCGGCCTTACAGGCAGCCACTGGCGTAATACCGACCATCATCGGCAAACCCGAGCCCATCATCTACCAACAAGCGCTTGCGTTGTTGGGCGCTGATCCTGCTCACACAGTTGCTATCGGCGATAGATTGGAAACGGATATTCTTGGAGCGGTTCGCACCGGCATACGCAGCCTTATGGTTTTATCAGGCGTATCTACCGAAGAAGATTTTAAATCAACGGATTACCGTCCCACCTGGGTTATGCCTGATATCCGCGCAGTAACACAAGCACTAAAAAATTAACCATACCTTCTCCTGCTACGCATTGAAGCTCATTGATCAAGCCCTCTGCCCGCGCTATCATCAAAAAAACAGAACCCACCGGAGCCGCTGTAATGAAAAAACTCATTAATAATGTTGATACCCTGCTTGAAGAAAGTCTTTCGGGTTTTGCCAAAGCCCATGCCGATATAGTTCAATTCAATGCCCAGCCTCACTTTGTTAAGCGCATAAAATCTACCGCGCCCGGTAAAGTTGCACTAATTTCCGGCGGCGGCTCAGGACACGATCCATTGCATACCGGCTTTGTCGGTTTAGGCATGTTGGATGCCGCCTGTCCGGGCCAAGTATTTACCTCCCCTACTCCCGATCAAATGATGGCGGCAGCGCAAGCAGTGGAAAATGGCGGCGGGGTTTTATTCATCGTCAAGAACTATGCCGGCGACGTAATGAATTTCGAAATTGCCGCCGAAATGATTGATTATCCGCACGAAACCATATTGGTGAGCGACGACGTTTCTTTTCCTAAAACCCATAGCACCGGGCGTCGCGGCGTTGCAGGCACCCTGATTGTTGAAAAAATCATCGGCGCAGCGGCAGAAGAAGGCGCAGATTTGGCCGCCTGCAAGGCACTAGGCGATAAAATAAACCTTGTCACCGCATCCATGGGCGTGGCCCTGACCAGCTGCACAGTTCCCGCTCTGGGCAAGCCTACTTTCGACATTGGCGAGAACGAGATCGAAATGGGCGTAGGCATTCATGGCGAACATGGCCGCGAGCGTTTAGCCATGAGAAGTGCCAGTGAAATTGTCGATTATTTAGCCAGTGCTATCGATGAAGACCTAAAGCCGCAAAAAGGCCAATCGGCATTACTACATATCAACGGCTTCGGCGCGACGCCCTTGATGGAGCTGCACCTAGTTTATGAGCTGGCCTCCCGGTTCTGGGAAAAACGCGGCATTAACATCTGCCGCTCCCTGGTCGGCAATTACACCACCTCGCTCGATATGGCGGGCTGCTCAATCACCCTGAGTTTGCTTGATGAAGAACTGCTCCGCCTGTGGGACGCTCCGGTCCATACCCCGGCCTTACGATGGGGTTGTTAAATTCCCCGCCAACTTATCCACTATCGCACAAATCATTAACTGACTGGTTTTAGCGCCTGCATCAATATGCCCTCGGCTGCGCTCTTCCAGAAAAGAAGCGCGCCCCTTGGTAGCCAGCATATCCCGGGTAGATTCCATACCGGCTATCGCAGTCCGTGAGACATCTGCCAAGGCTTCGGATAACGAAACAGAATCCGTAGCCGCTTGGCGCAAGCTTGCTGCCACAGGAATCAACACATCCAGCATAGTCTTCTCGCCTGCATCGGCCTTTCCCCGTTGCTTTACCGACTCCACACCACTACTGAATATCTCGGCAAAAGCTTGCAAATTCAAAGGCCGGTCACGAGCCGCCTTGCTCATCGCAACAAACAACGTACCATATAAAGAGCCTGACGCGCCGCCCACCGCCGTCATCAAGGTCATACCGATTTTTTGCCAGGCCGCCACCCAATCCAGCTGAGCCAATTCGTCGGCTTGAGCCGTCAACGCCTTGATGCCGCGCTGTAGATTAGTCACATGATCGCCATCGCCAATCGCCTGATCCAAGGCCGTCACTTCGTCGGCGTTTGCTTCAATTGCGTTTTCAACTGCCTGAACCAGACTGGGCATTAATGCAGGAGTAAGTTGCATGGTATCTCTCCAAATCAATAAAAATAATTAGGTAAATGTAATTCACCTGCCTAATAAATCATACCTCAAGCTGCGATTCACAAGTTAAGCTAAAAATAACCTCATCTTTATTTGTTCTTTATTTGTTCTCATGCTATATTTTTTAAAAACAAATAGAGATCAAACTATGCTTAAGTCACTTACTAGAAAACAGCAGGAAATCTTTGATTTCTTATTGCAACACCAGGATAAGTTTTCTCACCCACCCACATTGGAAGAGCTTTGTGCATGCATGGGTTTAAAGTCTCGCGGCTCCCTGCATAACCACATTAAAGCCTTGATCAAAGAAAACCTGATCGAAGCCCCTGAGCGCAGGCAACGCGGCATTCGTCTGACAAAATATGCAAAAGAAATGATTAACCATGCCGACGATCAAAGCGCCCTGCCTTTTGTCGGGATAATTGCTGCCGGAAAGCCTATTGAAGCCGTCGAAAATATCACCTATATGGCAATCCCCGAGCAGTTGAAAACACAAAACCCGTGCTACGTGCTTAAAGTAAAAGGCGATTCCATGCTTGAGCAAGGCATTTATGATGGTGATTGGGTCATTATCGAACAACGCAGCCATGCCCGTAATGGCGAAATTGTGGTGGCCTTGGTCAATAAAGCAGAAGCCACATTGAAGTTCATTGAACAATATCCGCACGAAACACTACTTATCCCCGCTAACTCAACAATGGAAGCAATGCGCTATACCCCTGAGCAAGTGGAAATCCAAGGCGTGCTAGTAGGCCAAATGCGTAGCTACACTAAAAATCATTAGGAGAAATACATGTTACAACAACGGATACACATGCGAGACCAAGTGACCAACCGGGTGGAAATAATTATGGGAAATAACAAGCCGCCTCTCACTGAACGGCTGGAGGAATTTGCGACAACCCTGTTATTTGTGGTCATCATTATTTTTCTTGTTCGGGTGTGAGGCTGAGTGAGCTTTAACAAACCAGCTGATTCAAATTCAAAGTTTGAGCATGGCAAAACCAGTTTTAACCACTCTAACATTCAAATCACATAAAGATTGACCGATCGCCCTACAGCAACCTGAGTTCGGGACAAAAAAGCCGTACCGAATATTCCTTTTTTTGACCAAGATATTGCTTTCGAAGCAATGTGAACAGATCGGCAGGCGAACAGTTTAACCGAGTTTTTCTGCCTGATAGATAACTTCTACCAGTAGATCAAACCTGCTAATGATTACAAACAGATCGCCCGCCCCTCTCTTACAAAAACTACATAGTCAAGCGTACGCCAACCCACCCCGCCCTGGGCGCGCCGGGCGATACAAACCGTCCGTCATCGAATCCCGGCAAGACTTCATTCGCCTGCCCATAAACCCCGAACGAGTTGTAGTTCTTGTCGAAAATATTATCGACTTTGCCGAATACGGCAAAATTCTTGGTGACTTTATATTCCGCTTTGGCGTTAAACAGCCAGTAACCGGCCAACGGCGCTGTACTATTGGCCTCGTCGCCCCTAAAATATTTATTGCCGCTATAGATGCCATCTATACCCAACGACACGCGCTGCCATAAATCGACGCCGATATTAGCTTTATAGATATGCTCGGGAATACCCGGAATTCTGTCGCCGTTAGCAACAGCCATCGCCTGGGTCGTATCCAGCGGATTCTGAATATCAAAGCCATCCATAAACCGGGCGTTTAAATAAGTATAATTGGTTGAAAAATGCCAATCGTCAATGCCGCTGAACAATTGCGGGTAATTAACCGTTGTTCCCGCTTCAATACCGTAGCGCCGGGTCTTGCCCACATTACTGAAATAACCTTGACTGATAAGTCCGCTGGCGGCATCGCGGCGAAAAATAATGTCGTTGTAATTAATGGTGTTGAAATAACCCAGATTCCATTTCAAATCCCCCTTGCCTAACAGCTTATTCAAATCCCCCCTGAAACCGCCTTCCCAGGTTTTAGCAACCACCTGCTCCAAAGGCGGATCGGCCACAAAAGAATTGGGTAATTTACACGGCGCTGTCGGATCGGCGCAGCTTAACTCCATCGGCGTCGGAGCGCGGGCCGACTCGCTATAGCTGCCGTAGACATTCAGGTTATCCCTGATTTGATAGGTTAATCCGGCAGACGGGTTAAGCCTGTCGAAGGTATGCGATCCATCCAGGGTTTTTGCAGGGTCTTTTATATACTTGTCTTCCATATTGATATGGCTATAGTTGTAACGCCCGGCTACGGTGGCCGTTAATGCATCGGTGATGGAAAAACTGTCGGTCAAGAATACGCCTACCGTTGAGGTATTGGTATGTAAGCGGACTCTGGATTCATCGACAAGAATCCCGCTTTGCGTCGTACCCCGTGTGTTGGTCAGCGAACCAAGCTCGGTGTCCGAACCGAAATGCACTTCGGCATAATCGTAACTGGTGCCGACAGTCAGGTTGTTTTTATGCTTGAACAAGTCCTGGGCGAACGCCGTCTGCAAGGTGCCGCCGCGGCTACGCATATTGGTTTGACTGGTGTTGTTGGTTGCCCCTTCGACGGCATCGTCGGCGAGCACTTGATTACCGTTTATATCGGCAACAACAACATCGTTATGATCGCACATCAATGTTGGATCGGCAGCACAGACTGAATAATTACTGTTATCGCCATTAAAAGTCCTGATTCTATTCTGCCGGAAATAAGCATTGCCGCTCACTTCAATATCATCGGCCAGATCGTAACTGCCCGCCAACTCGGAAAAGAACATCCGGGTAATAGTTTGGTCTGGATGGGTAAACACCGCCGCCCGGTTTTGCTGCTGTAACTGGATCGGCGCAGCGCCGTTACCTTTCATGTTGTTATCATTACCGCCCAAGGTCAGGTCTAAAGAACCTTTATCGCCGCGCCAACTCAAAGTACCGAACGCCTGATCGGCCTTGGTCGGCGAAAAGTCCCGCCAGCCGTTTTCCTTAAAGTGATGCAGGTCTACAAAATAACCCCAGGTACCGTTATTCCAGCCGCTGCTCAACTCCTCCGATTGCCTATCCCAGGAGCCGCCGTAAGCTTCGAACTCATGCTTGGGCGCTGAAAAACCGGTCTTGGTCTTGATCGATATAGCGCCGCCTAAACTGTTCAGGCCGTAAACCGGGTTAGAACCCGGATATAAAGCCATCGAATCAATCGCTCCCTCGGGAATCAAATCCCAATTAACCGTATCGCCAAACGCTTCGTTAAAACGGACGCCGTTCACATAGGTCGATAAACCTTGCGGCAAGCCCAGCAACGGCGAAGCGACAAAACCGCGATAAGAAACGTCCGGCTGTAACGGGTTATTTTGCGCTTCGTTAATATGCACGCTGCCCAGATAGCGGCTGATATAGTCCGCCAGAGTAATACTTTGGGCTTTTTCCATCTGCTCGGAGGAAACGGTTTGGATGTTGGCGGGTATTTTGTTGGCGGCGACATCGCTACCCTGTAACGGCGTAACGCCGACAACATCGATGATACCCAGATCCATCGGTTGATCTTTAGCCGATACGATGCCGGACGCAGTCAGGCCCAGCCCGAGTATTGTGCATGCAATTTTTTTCATTCTTCACTCCAATCAGATAATGCCTGCCATGATAGCCAAACCGTTACCCCGGCACTAGACAGCAGCCGATAAAAGGAAATATTCCTATGTAGCGAGTAATCCAGCACAAACAGAACCAAGTTATGGGTATTTGGTTATAATGTCCGGCGCACATTCCAAAACAAGCCGATGCAGGTAAATCTTATGACTTTAACAACAAAGACTGTAACTAAATTGCAACGCTATTTTGAAGACCAAGTAGATGCCATAAAAGCCAGCGAGAACTATCAAAAGCTGCTGGCGATGCCGCCGTTAAAACGTTGGGCGACAGTGGCGGGGGTATTCCTGTTGTCACAGTTGGTCGTGTTTGGCGGCTTGTATTTAATTTTCGGCCGGATTGTTGTTATCGGTTTTTTTGCCAGTATTCTGGCCGGACTGGCTACCGGCCTTGGCGCTTTACCGGCGCTGTTTTTTAAAGACATCTCCAAAAACCTGTTCAACAGCATGCTCGGCGCCGCTGCCGGCGTCATGCTGGCGGCAACCGCATTTTCCTTGTTGGTTCCCGGTATGACATACGGCAACCAGATCTGGCCCGGCAAAGGCATTTACATCGTTTCCATCGGCATGTTGATCGGCGCCCTGTTTTTGCATTACGCCGATCGCCAGTTACCACATGTGCATTTTGATTCAGTTTCCGACACTAACCTGAATTCTTTAAAAAAAATCTGGCTGTTTATTATTGCAATCACCATTCACAACTTTCCTGAAGGCATGTCGGTCGGCGTCAGTTTCGGTTCAGGGGAAATGAAAGACGGGGTAGTTCTGGCTATTGCCATCGCCCTGCAGAATATTCCCGAAGGTTTGGCCGTTGCCCTGCCCTTGGTCGGATTGGGTTACAACAAATGGCGAGCAGTGGGCATTGCCACCCTGACCGGCTTGGTCGAACCTGTAGGCGGCCTGCTTGGCATTACCATGGTTACTCTGTTCCAACCCATCCTGCCGATAGCCATGGGCTTTGCCGCCGGCGCAATGCTCTTTGTGATCAGTGAAGAAATCATCCCTGAAACCCACTCCGACGGCCGTTCGCGCTACGCTACATTTGCCTTAATGCTCGGCTTCATCGTCATGATGACCTTGGACAATATGCTAGGTTAAGCCGCTTGCCTATCAATACATTGCGGAGTATGTGTACGCTCCGCAATGGCACACAGAGGGAAAAAATCTCCCTCGGGAACTAAAATGGATCATCTTCAAAGTTATTTACAACATTTTTTAGCCTCACTAAACACCCTGCATATTTTTGAAAACCTTCAGGTCTCCTCTCAGCATTTATTATCAATACTAAGCGACGGCAACTTTACCGAAATATCGGCTACGGCAGCGACCAGTTTTGCGCTGATTGCGGCGGCTGAAATCGGCGATAAAAGCCAGTTGGTCTGCATGACATTAGCATCCCGGCACAGAGCCATGCCGGTTTTACTGGGCGCTATCGCCGCCTTTGCTTTTTTAAACACGCTGGCCGTTGTGTTCGGCATCGCCATTGCCAGCTGGCTGCCGGAATATATCGTCGCGACCATCGTCGCTTTCCTGTTTGCCGCTTTCGGCATTCATTCTTTACGGGTGGAAATGGAAGATGAAAATGAGGAAGTTAAAGAAAAAAGCGGTAACGGCATTTTCTTTACCACTTTTTTATTGATCACTGTCGCGGAGTTCGGCGACAAAACCCAGCTGGCTGTTGTCGCCTTAAGCAGTACAGCCGCACCGATTGCCGTATGGTTCGGTTCGACGATCGCCCTGGTTTCAACATCGGCCTTGGGAATTCTGGCCGGCCGTACTATTTTGCAGAAGGTTCCGTTAGTGCTGCTGCACAAGATCAGCGGAACCATTTTCCTGATGCTGTCGGTTTTTGCCGGCTATCGGGCTTATGTCAGTTATATAGGTTTAAGCTAATCCGTCCATCAGTTAAAAGCTTTGTAATTATTCAGCGTATTCCTAATAGAACACAGATTAAACGGATAAACACGGATTTAAAAGCGTAAACAAACTTGGCTTAGGCTAAAAATCCGTGTAAATCCGCCCTATCCGCGTCATCCGTCGACTGCATGGGCAGATATTTTGCTCCATGCAAAATCTGCATTCGCCACATCCCTGTGGCTTATGCAGGAGGTAGAGCAATGCAGGAGCAATTGCCGAGTTCCATTTCTCTATGTGCTGAATAGTTACAAAGCTTTTATATTCACCATGAAGAGCATGAAGAGCATGAAGGATTTAACTTCATGCCCTTTCATGGTAATTGCTTAAATAATTTATGCACGCGCCTTAATCGGCGCTTATTGCCCTGACTACACTCTAGGCATCTGTCTCAGCTTTTCAACAACCTTGTCACCGAATTCTTCGGTGCTGATCATGGTAACGCCGCTGCCGGGCTTCGACAGGTCGGCGGTTGAGTAACCGTCGCCGAACACGCCTTGCATCGCCGCCCAGACATTCTTGGCTTCTTCGGCCATGTCGAAACTGTTTTCCAACATCATTGCAACCGAACCGATCATCGAATATGGATTAGCGATATTTTTCCCGGCAATATCAGGCGCCGAACCGTGCGACGGCTCGTAATAGGCTTTTTCATCGCCTATGCAGGCAGAAGGCATCAAGCCCAGAGAACCCAAAATACCGCCGCCCTGATCGCTGAGTATGTCGCCGAACATGTTTTCCATAACCATCACATCGAACTGGGTAGGCTTCAAGCACAGATTGGTCGCAGCCGAATCGACCAATTGGTGGATGACTTCCACTTCAGGATATTCTTTATGCACTTCATCCAGTATTTCATTCCACAACACGCTGGATTTCAGCACATTGCTTTTATGGATGTTGTGCAGCACTTTCTTGCGTTTTTGGGCCAGTTTGAACGCCTGATGCAAAATTTGGCTGATTTGATGTTCGTCATATTCCAGGGTTTCTTTGACATAACGCAAACCCTGCTCATTAATACCGCTTTCCTTGTTGCCGAAATACAAACCGCCGACCAGCTCGCGAACCATAATAATATCGATCCCTTCGCCGATGATTTCAGGTTTTAACGGCGAAAAATGGGCCAACGCTTTAGGCAACACAACCGGCCGGAAGTTTGCGTAAGTGTTGTAACGGCGACGCATCGGCAGCAATGCACCGCGTTCAGGCTGCTTATCGACAGGGATGGTTTTGGACTGCTCGTGACTCAGGCCAATCGGGCCTTTCAAAATAGCGTCGGCCTTATCGCAAATATCGATAGTCGACTGCGGAAACGCATCGCCGAATTCAAAATAGGCGCAAGCTCCAAAAGCTGCGGGCAGCAGTTCAAAAGAAACATCGTTGCGCTCTTCAATGAGCTTGAGGACTTTGATGGCTTCCCGGGTAATTTCAGGGCCGATACCGTCACCGGCTAGCACTGCGATTTTATAACTTTTCATTATGTACCTTTGCTGTCTGCTTAATATCTAAGGAGTGAAATTTTAAAAAGCGGCTATTTTACTTTATTTTTTTTAATAAAGCCGGGCATCGTTCATTATCGATCCGAAGCCTGTTAATTCATTTGAGCGATGTTTCCTATAAGCATCAGCTTTAGGCATGGATATTTACCCTGGACTCATCGTCACGATCTTCTGCGCCTGGCTTTCGGCCCCAGCTATATAGGTAATCGCGCTTATTGATTGAAAATGTTGAACTCTTTATCCTACAACCCACTGTATAACAACCAGCCGGTTATTAAGCTAATGCATCATCAACCTCGTGAAAACAAATGCCGCACTATGTTCAATTTCACTAAAAGAAACAGCACCGCTTTGGTTGATATGAATGAGCAAGCCGCCGAAGCAAGCGAAAAATATAACGCCGCGATAAAAAAAATCGAACGGCTTGAGGACGAGTTACAGCAAAAAACGTATGAATTAAACCAAAGCTGCAAAGCCCAGCAGATCATGAGTGAAGGTGTAAAAAATTGTGTTACCTCGCTTTACACCGTGCAAAACCAATTACAAGGCGTAGTTACTCATTTAGAACTTTCGAACAAACATATTGCCGATTTAAAACAAAAAAATAAGGTGCTTAAATTATCCGGGGATGAGTGGTTCAGGCGCGCGATAAAACTTGAATTTGAAGTTTTATCAGCGAAGGACGGACTTAGAAAAGTCGAACATGAGCGTGATTTGGCCGTAAAAATGTGTGAGCAGCTTCAAGCCGAACTAATGTCGTCAGATAGGGGTAGACATCAGGGCTAACTTAAGCACACCGGTTAAAAACCTTAAAAGATTGCACCACGAAGACACGAAGATCACGAAGAAAACATAAAACTTCGTGTCCTTCGTGCCTTCGTGGTGAATTACCTTCTACAGCAGAAAACTATCTCGCAAAATAACCGTGTTGAATAAAATGCAGCGCCTGTTCTATGACCGCCTTCCGCCGCATGATAAATGGATGCGAATACGGCATCACGATGAAATCTTTCATGCCTGCCACCTGCGCCCGGCTCACAGACACCTTGCCGTCGTTAACATCGGGAATTAGCCTGGACAACAAAAGATTAACGGTTTTACTACCGGCAATAACCCCAAGCTGGAAATCCACCGGACCGAGCCGGTTCGGCACGCTGTCATTACCGGTACCCAACTGCAATCCGGCCGGGCCGTTTAACTTATAAAACAGCTTCCAACTTCCGAGTTTATCGACCACTTCGCTGCCTTGATTCGGCGGCGCCAGCATCACCACCCGTCCCAACTTATCAATAGATTGGTTAGCCAAAAATTGGCGCAACAGAATGCCGCCCATCGAATGCGTCAAAAAATGGATTTTCTTAACGCCCTTCACATCGCATTGCTTCAATGCCTGAGCGATGTATTTTTGCGCCAAAATGCCGATGTCCGCGCTTCGCGAAGGATAATCCATGTTGATGATCTGATAGCCGTAAGCACTCAGCAGTTCGGCGGCTTTATTCATACTGCGGCTGGTTCTAGCCAGACCGTGCAGCAGAATAATCGCTTCCGAATCTTTAGCTATCGGTTTCAGCTTGGCTGTTAAATTTTCCATAACGTAGCAAAATGGCCGGCAGCAATAACAAGTTCAGCAAAGTTGAAGAAGCTAGGCCGCCGATGATAATCGCGGCCATCGGTCCCATGATTTCACGCCCCGGATTATCGCTGTTGAACGCAATCGGGAACATCGCCAACGCGGTGACCAACGCCGTCATCAATATCGACGGCAAGCGTTCCTGCGCGCCGAGTACGGCGGTGTCCAGATTCCAGCTTTTGCCCTCGACTTCAACCAAATAGCGATAATGCGACAGCAACATGATGCTGTTGCGCACAGTGATACCGAACAGCGTTACGAAGCCCACGACCGAACCGACCGACAACGTCGCGCCGGTCAACACCACCGCGGCAACCCCGCCGATCAACGCAAAAGGCAGGTTCGCAAGCGTCAGCAATACATGGCGTATGCTGCCGATTGCGATATAAACAAAAATCAGCACCCCGGCCCCGGCCAGCAGCGAATGCAGGATCAATTCCTTGCGCGCCTGCGCCTGCTCAATCGCCGCGCCGGTAAATTCGGGATAAATATCCGCGGAGAACGGAATCTCTTTGAATACCCGCGCTTTAAGTTCCGCGATAAACTCGTCCAGATCCTTGTCGATCACATTGCCGGTAACGGTTTGCCGCCGCTGCGAACCTTGATGCAGGATGTTGTAGCGGCTGGCCGAATGCCGGATTTCCGCGACCTGCTCCAGCGTAATCATCGTGCCGTCCAGCGTCCTGATCGGCAGCTTGGCTATCGATTCGGGCTGCTGTCTCAGCTCCGGCGTTACGGTTACCGCGACATTGTAGATTCTGTTGCCCTGAATGTTTTTGCCGACCACCCTGGTTTCGTAAGCGGCCTGCAAGGTATCGACAATCTGCGCAGGCATCACGCCCCAAAAGCTGAGCTGGTCGAGATCCAACACAATTTGCAGCAACGGCGTACCGGGCGGCGAACGTAACTGCACGTCGGTAGCGCCGTCTATGTCGCGCATAATCCGGGCGACATCCTGCGCTTTCGCATCCAGTTGATTCAGGTCATTGCCGTAAATATTAACCACCACCGGCGAGGTGTAGCCGGAAATGGTTTCATCGACCCTTTCGGTTAAAAATGTATTGGCTTCAAACAGAATGCCGGGGAAATCTTTTAATATTTCCCTGAGCTTATCCAGAATCTGCTGCTGCTCCGAGCCCGACATCGGCTCAAGCCTGACTTCATACTCGCTGTAATGGCTGCCGTAAGTATCGGCGCCCCGCTCTGCCCTGCCCGCCCATTGCGACACCGATTGTATGCCCGGAATCGCGACAAACTGCTCGGTCAGTTTGCTGCCGATCCTGATCGATTCTTGCAACGAGGTGCCGGGAATGCTGGTGGTGTGGACGATATAGTGGCCTTCGCGCAGTTCGGGCAGGAATTTGCTGTCGAGACTGAAAAAAGCCGACAAGCCTGACAGACAAACGATGATGCTACCGATAATGACCGGCTTGAAATACCTGGAAACCTTGCTTAATAAATCCTTATAAAGCGGCTTGATGCGCCGGATCAGCGGCGGATCGTCATTGGCGAGATCAGCGCTACCCAACAACGCATAGCACAGCGCCGGCGTTAAGGTCAGCGCCACCAGCAGCGACGTTAAAATCGCCAAAATATATGAATAACCCAGCGGCGCAAACAAACGTCCGGCCACGCCGTTCAAGGTCAACAGCGGAACAAACACCAGCGCGACGATAAAGCTGGCGTAGACCACCGAGCTGCGCACTTCCAGCGATGCGCTATAAACCACATCGGCAATCGGCAGCGGCTTGGCCTGCAAACGATTCTCGCGCAAGCGCCGGAAAATGTTTTCGGTGTCGATAATCGCATCATCAACCACCTCGCCCAGCGCGATAGCCAAACCGCCCAGCACCATGATGTTCAGGTTGATGCCGCTTTCCAGCAGCACGATGACCGCGCCGATCAACGACACCGGAATCGCCAGCGCGGAAATAAACGCGGTACGGAAATTAAACAAAAACAGGTACAGGATAATCACGACGAACAAGCCGCCGATCAGCAAATGCCCGGACAAATTGCTCAGCGAGCGTTCGATATAATCGGCAGGGCGGAACAAGTGCGAGTAAAAATTAATCGCCTGCTTTTTGAAAATCGGCTCGAACTCTTGCAACGTCTGCTCGACCTGCCGGGACACCGACAACGTATTGGCCCCGTACTGACCGATCACCATCATCACAATGCCGGGCTTGCCCAAAATCTGCGCCGCGCCAATCGGCGGTTCCGGCGCATATTGAATGGTAGTGACTTCGCCCAGCGTCACATTGCGGCCCTGCTCGCGCTTGACCAGGATTTTTCCGAACTGCTCCGGCGTGACCGGCTGCCCGGTCATCTGCAACGTGAAGCGCTGGTTATTGTTTTCGATAAAGCCGCCGCCCTGGATATTTCCGGCCTTTGACGCGGCCTGGATAATATCTTCAAGCGTCAGGTTAAATCGATGCAATTGCAGCGGATCGACCTGGATTTGCAACTGCTGAATATCGCCGCCGAACACGTTGACGTCGGCAACGCCCGGAACAGCCTTCAAGCGCGGCACTATCGTCCAATCGACCAAACTGCGCAAAGCCATTAAATCGGTTTGGTCATCCTTGTTTAAACCGATCGTTAATACAGTCGCCGAAGACGACGACAGCGGGATTGCAACCGGCGTGATGCCGAGCGGCAATTGTCCGGCCAATGTGGTCAAGCGTTCGCTGACCAGCTGGCGGTTGCGGTAGACGTCGCTGTTTTCGTTGAAAATCGCGGTAACAATCGACAGTCCCTGGATCGATTCTGAGCGCACCGACTTCATGCCGATCAAGCCGCTGATCGAGGTTTCGATTTGCTGGGTGACCAGCACCTCGACCTGCTCCGACGACAGGCCCGGCGATTCGGTTTGGATGATGACCTGCTTCGGGGAGAATTCAGGAAAAATATCCAGGCCTGCGGTGGCGAAACGGTAACTGCCGTATAGCAGGATCAAAACGGCAAGCGCGATGACGATGCCGTAGAAACGGATGGAGAAGCGGACTAGGGTGGGGAGCATGGGTTAGTGGGTTAATTTGGAATATTGAATGCTTACGAGTGTAAGATGGAGAGAGTTGTAGCGAAACCCATCAATTTTATGACGTTATGCGATGGGTTTCACTGCGTTCTACCCATCCTACCGTGCTTCAAGAAAAAAATCGAACCTAAGGTTCACATTAAGTTCCACTCAACCAGCACCTCAGACAATAGAGGTTCTTGAATAAATGGGATGTTTTCGAGCACTGATTGAAATCTTTCATCACAGGGTCGGTCGAATTCCAATATTTCAAGTGCTTCGAAAGATAATAACTCAATAAAACTATATTTTAATGAACTAAAGCAAGCCGTAACTAATTCAACATCCTTATATACTGATGCCTTCTTCAAGAATTTAAATTCTCGAAGAATCGCCTCTAAATGAAGTAAAGCGTCATCATTCCTGGGCATTACTAAAACAGTATAGTCATTGCGCCCGTCTTCATCATCTTCGGAGTCGAATCTACCAAATAAAAATTCTTTTTCACGCATATAACTTATCATATCTAACAAACCCTTAAGGATGGCTCTGTTATTATCTTGATACTTGATAAAGTTGGCCGCCCTGGTGTGCTTCTGTTTCTGACCAATCGCAGTTTCTTCGCGGGGCATAGGGCTGATGAGCAGAGTTTTCGGTGCATCTGGCTTATGTGCAAGTTGAGGAATAGGCTCAAAATGCGTCCAAGCCAACAAATCGCGCTGGCCTCGGATAAAGTCCTGCACTGCCTCAAAACAGTCCATTGAAAACCATTCGGTATAACCATCACCTCTTTCTTTTTTTAGGCTATGGTTTCGGAAAAGCAGATGCAACACTTTTTCAACGCGATACGAGTTTTTTTCTCCACACTTAATTTGAACAGATTTTGCTGTGTCAATTCTTTCTGGCAAGGTAGCTATACGTTGAGACGGGTTATTGCTTACGCCGATTTTGAAACCGACTCCTTCGCTATCCACTAAAAGATATAGATAACTCATAACTGGTTTCCTATTGCCGCCAATGCCTTTTTCGCTAGTTCCTAAGCTCCAGCTTGGGAACTCCGTTACGGAAGCTCCAGCTTCCCGTTTCACGAAGCTGGAGCTTCGTCTTCTGGGTTCCCAATCCGAAGGTTAGGAACAAGCTCAATGTGTTGAAAGCAAACCCAACTTCATTACGTCCCGCTCACTCTCTGGAGTTCAGTGCAACCCAAATGTAAACAAATTGCACGCTGAATGCCCGCAAAAGCGGCCTCGGAAAGCTTGCCAATCCGCTGAAGAATTAATGATTCATTTAAAGTCACCAGCTTATCGGGCCGAATAAAACTTTTCTTGGGCAACAAGCCGAGTAAAAAGTCCGCTTGTTGTAACTCTAAAGCACCTTCGTAATTCGGTTGAGAAGTTATCTGTACAGCTAAAAAATCACCCTGAAAATAGGCGCTTTGAGAATAAGAACCGGCGTTTTTTATTGGCGGACAGGTCGGTAAACGGAAACGGTATCAAAATAATATCAGACGGCTGGAACATCATTCCAAACCTCATCTTCCGTGTTATCCCAATCCGCAAATGAGTTGGCTTGGGCTTGCATAAGATTTTGCCAATCGGCATTTTCTTCTCGTTGCCGCAAAAAAATCGCAAAATCGAGAATCTCTTGAATCAAAGGTTCCGGCAATGGCTTGATGGTTTGATAAACTTGTTCGGCAAGACTCATAAGCACCTCAATAAAAATTTTGCTAGTCCCCAAGCTCAAGAGACTGTGAAAATATTCAAAATCCAAGCGGATCTTAAGCCGGTCTCCGTAACATTTTTTGAAAAGTCGGAGCTGGGGTTTCATATAGCAGCTGATTTTCATCCAAACCAAGCCAAAATCAGTCATT
>Ga0208789_1000401_pt1 | contig 42414 bp, 28 predicted proteins | sample Methanotroph_Enr_FD_187368 | JGI IMG/M metagenome (GOLD analysis project Ga0208789, IMG submission 187368) | Enriched soil microbial communities from Old Woman Creek wetland in Ohio, USA - Methanotroph_Enrichment_5 (SPAdes) (version 2) | ecosystem: Environmental > Terrestrial > Soil > Wetlands...
AGGTAAATGCTTGGCAGAATTACAGAAATAATAAAAATGCAGTTATAAACTGGCAGTTTACTAATTCGGAAGCAAGGATAAAATTAAAACGCCTTTATCCGACAATTATAGATTGACAAGACACTAGCATTCACTTTTACAAGCCGCACATGCCATCGATCAAACCTAAGCTTGTAAAAGAGTATGCTTTCTCCAACTCTAAGGGGAAACAGAAAATTTTCCCTGGCTTTTAAAAATAAAAATTTGCAAACTCACAACCAGACAGGGTTATACAATTTGACCCATCGCTGTAAATAGAGAACATACAGAATGTCTGTCGCTTGAAAAGAAAGAAGGGCTGCGGAACGTTACAAGGAGTTGTAATTGCAGCCATGAAATAGTGACAGAAAAAAAACCGCACATTAAAGGGCTTTCAATATCTTAGCCGCCCCAATCATTCATCGTAAACCTAACATCCTTCAATAAAAAATATTTATGGATTTTCACCTTACCGAAGAACAAGAGAATATCCGCAAGGCAGTCCGCGATTTTGCCGAGCGCGAAATTAAGCCAATAGCCCGTGAACTGGATGATGAGGGCCGTTTTTCGCCTGAAATTACACTAAGCATGGGGCAGCTGGGTTTGTTTGGAATAAGCACTCCTGCCGAATATGGAGGACATGGCATGGATACTCTGTCGTATATTATTGCTGTGGAAGAACTTGCCCGAGTCGACGGATCGCAGGCTGCTACAGTGGCAGCGCATAATTCGCTGGGCATTGGTCCTCTGTATTATTACGGAACCGAAGATCAAAAGCATAAGTACATACCACAGCTTTGTACCGGCAACTCACTCTGGGCTTTCGGGCTTACTGAACCGGATGCAGGGAGCGATTCGCGCGGAACCCGCACCCGTGCTTATGTTGAAAACGGCGAATGGGTTATTACCGGATCAAAAATATTTATCACCAACGGAGCTTCCGATATTTCGGCAGGTGTTACGGTGCAGGCAGTTACTGGTGAAACTGATGGCAAAAAGGAATTTACCACTATTATTGTCGAGAAGGATACTCCCGGATTTACCCGCCGGGCCATGCATGGTAAAATGATGTGGAGAGGAAGCGATACGGCTGAACTTTTTTTTGATGAATGCCGTGTTCCTTACGAAAACGTACTTGGAAAAGTGGGCGATGGCTCACGCATCATGCTCAGCACGCTCGATAATGGCCGGCTTTCGATTGCGGCAATGGGACTTGGTTGCGCCCAGGGTGCTTTCGAAATGGCGCTCAGCTATGCTACGGAGCGGAAACAATTTGGACAGGCTATTTCCAAATTCCAGGCTATTGGTTTCAAGCTGGCTGATATGGCAACAAAAATAGAACTGGCACGCACCTTACTTTACAAGGCCTGCTGGCTGAAAGATAACCATCTGCCTTTTGCCAAGGAGGCTGCCATGTCGAAATTATACTGCTCCGAAATTGCTAAAGAAGTAGCCGACGAAGCCGTTCAGATACACGGGGGTTATGGTCTGATGAAAGATTACCCGATCGAACGCTTTTACCGCGATCAGAGGCTTTTGCAGATTGGCGAAGGCACATCCGAAATTCAGCGAATGGTAATTTCGAGGTATATAGGCTGTTGATAGAACTTTATTGAGTAGAAAACTTACCCGCTTACAATGCTGACTCCAAATCTCCTTATTATATATACCGGCGGCACCATTGGAATGGTAAAGGACAAGAGCACCGGTGCTTTGCAGCCCTACCATTTTGAGGACATCTATAACCTGATGCCGGTTCTGCGCAATTTCGATTACAAACTTCAGTCCATTTCATTCGATCCGCTTATCGACTCATCGAATGTAACTCCTTCGTTCTGGGTGAAACTGGCCACTGTAATTGAAGAAAACTACAACAAGTTTGACGGATTTGTGGTGCTTCACGGTACCGACACCATGGCCTACTCGGCTTCGATGCTCAGTTTTATGCTCGAAAACCTGGGCAAACCGGTTGTTTTTACCGGTTCGCAATTGCCAATGGGGGTGATCAGGACCGATGGCCGCGATAATTTCATCAATGCTATCGAAATTGCAGCTGCCAGGGTTGATGGAGTGCCACTGGTTCCCGAAGTAACCATCTATTTCGAAAATAAACTGATGCGTGGCAACCGCACCAATAAATTCAATGCCGAAAATTTCAATGCCTTCCTTTCGGGAAACTACCCGCATTTGGCTGAAGTCGGAGTTCATATCCGCTATAACACCGAGTATATACTTAAACCAGCTTCTCTTCCTCTTAAGGTTCATAAAGAACTGGATAACAGTGTTATTATCCTCAAACTGTTTCCCGGAATTGCCGAAATTGTAGTAAAAAATGCCCTCAGTATTGTAGGACTGAAAGGTGTGATCCTCGAAACCTATGGTGCCGGAAATGCCCCTACTGATGCATGGTTTATTGATGCATTGATGCAGGCTATCGAAAACGGTATCACCATTTATAATGTCACGCAATGTAAAGGTGGAGCGGTAGATATGGGCAAATACGAAACAAGTGTAAAACTCAATGAAATTGGAGTGGTAGGCGGGTACGATATTACCACTGAGTCAGCAATTGCGAAGATGATGTACCTGCTTGGCAAAGGATATGATGGTGAAGAACTACGAAAATTTCTTCAATTGTCGTTAAGAGGGGAGTTGACCCTTTAATTAATTCATATCGGATTCATAGTCTGTAAGTAGTTCTCATTTGCCAGAATATCAGCATGATACGGAAAATGAACCCTTGCGTTCTAAAGTGTTAATTTTCTGTGTTTTGAACTTTTCGCCCTTGCGGTAAAAGAAAAATTGCCGGAGTATTCAGTATTCTGAAGCTTTTTTTTCGCCTTAAAAAACCAATTCTGTTCATATTTATATACTGTCATATATCAAAACTTTACCTATATTTGCAGCCGAAAAAGCTACAGATAGAAGGCAGCCAATGCCTGAAAGTTTCCTATAGTGATCTGTATCAGTGTTTTAATTCTTTACTACGAATACACTTTAAATGAAGCGAAAACCGATTAAGAAGGTACTGATAGCCAACAGAGGCGAGATAGCAGTGCGTATTATCCGTTCATGCCGCGAAATGGGCATACATACCGTAGCTGTATTTTCTGATGCCGACCGCACCTCAATGCATGTGCGGTATGCCGGAGAAGCGTATCATATTGGTGCCTCACCCTCAAACGAGAGTTACCTGGTAATTGATAAAATTCTGGAAGTTGCCAAACAATGCGGGGCTGATGCCATTCATCCCGGGTATGGATTCCTTTCGGAGAATGCTGAATTTTCGCGTCGCTGCCAGGAGGAAGGTATTATTTTTATCGGACCTTCACCCGAAGCCATCTTAGGCATGGGTGATAAAATCACTGCCCGCCGCACTATGATAAAAGCGGGAGTACCTGTTGTTCCAGGAACATCAGAGGCCGTAAGCAGCGAACAGGAAGCTCTCGATACCATTCAGCAAATCGGACTTCCGGTCATGATCAAAGCCTCAGCCGGAGGAGGTGGAAAAGGGATGCGCCTTGTTAAAGAGGAGTCGCAGATACTGAGTTCCCTGCGTGGTGCCCGTTCCGAAGCTAAAGCCGCATTCGGCAACGATGCCGTTTATATTGAAAAATACATTAATTCGCCTCACCATATTGAATTTCAGGTGCTGGCCGACAGCCAGGGAAATACGGTTCATCTTTTTGAACGGGAGTGCTCGGTACAACGTCGCCATCAGAAGGTTGTTGAAGAAACGCCCTCACCTATCATGACTCCTGCTGTGCGTGCTGAAATGGGTGCCCACGCTGTTGCAGCCGCCAAAGCTGCCAACTACGAAGGAGCTGGAACCATTGAGTTTATTATGGACGATAACCTCAATTATTACTTCCTCGAGATGAATACCCGTCTGCAGGTGGAACATCCAATTACCGAGCGTGTGGTTGGTGTCGACCTGGTTAAGGAACAGATACGCATTGCCGAAGGACTTCCTTTGCCTTTTAAACAGGAGGATCTTCGTCAGTTCGGTCATGCTATCGAATGCCGCATTTATGCCGAGGATACCGACAATAATTTTATGCCTAATCCAGGCACCATTACTCATATTACCGAACCACTTGGTTTAGGTGTACGCTGCGATGGTTATGTCTACGAAGGCTACACCATCCCTATTTTTTACGATCCTATGATCAGCAAACTGATCGTATGGGGTAAAACCCGCGAAGAAGCCATTGAGCGTATGCGAAGGGCTTTGTATGAATATAAGATCAGCGGGGTTAAAACATCAATAAAATTCCTTGAGCGGATCATGGATGCTCCTGATTTTCGTAAAGGAGGATACAATACCCATTTTATTGAAGACAACCACAAGTTTCTTATGGAAGAGCCTGAATGTGCCTACGATTGCGAAAACCTGGCACTGATAGCAGCTTTTGTTGAATATACCACTCAGCTCAGCGAAATAGAACAAACCATGACGTCTTCATCTACGCGTCATGGAAGCGACTGGAAGGAATTCGGCCGTCGTCTGGCTGCATGGAGGTTATAAATACACAGGAAATTAGTGAGTTTTGACCCCTGAGAATGAAGCAGTATACAGGGAAACTCACCTCCTGGTTAGCAGTATAATCCTCTCACAACCATCTATTTCTTCCCATAAAAGCAGACTTTTGAATAAAATTGAAACATGGAACTTGAACTAAATCTCGAAGGCCGCAAGGCTATACTTAAAGAAATCAGCCGCGAAGGCAACAAAATCACCATTGCGGTTGATGACGAAACATTCGAAGTAGACCTTGTGAAAGTAGGTCCGGCCCTTTATTCCATTCTGTACAAAGGAAAATCGTATAATATCGAAGTGGTTCCCGGTCGCGAGCCCAAGCATTTCACGGTTAATACCTTCTATTTCACACACGAAATTGAAGTGGTTGATGCCGAAACACGTTACATGCGTAGCCGCGATAACGAAGCAGGTGGTCATGCCAGCAATATTATCCGCTCCCCTATGCCCGGAAAAATCGTGAAGATACTGGTTGCCGTAGGCGATACCGTCGAAGTTGGGCAAACAGTAATCATTGTATCGGCCATGAAAATGGAAAGCGAGTTTAAAGCCACCAAAGCCGGTGTTGTTAGCGAAATACCTGTTGCCGAAGGCGACACCGTTGATGGAAACCAGATATTGGTCATGATTGAAGAAGTTGAGAAATAATCAAGCATAGAAATTTTACATTCAGAAATAAGAAATCAAAGCAAAAATGTCGAGTCAGATAGAAAAATTCAAAAAACTGGAAGAAAAAAGCCGCATCGCTGAACTTGGCGGAGGACAGGATCGTATTGACCGTCAGCACCAGGCTAACCGCAAAACAGCACGCGAACGTTTAACTGACTTACTCGATCCGGGTACTTTTGTTGAACTCGATAAATTTGTTGTACACCGCTCGCGCGATTTCGGCATGGAAAAAAGCCTGATCCCCGGTGACGGTGTTGTGACCGGTTATGGAAAAATTGACGGCCGCCTGATTTATGTATTTGCCCAGGACTTTACCGTTTTCGGGGGAACCATGAGCCGTGCCAATGCCGATAAAATTGTAAAGATCATGGATCTGGCCGTTAAAATGGGAGCTCCGGTCATTGGTCTTAACGATTCGGGGGGTGCTCGTATTCAGGAAGGTGTCGAAAGCCTTGCAGGTTATGCCGATATTTTTTACCGCAATGTAATGAGCTCGGGAGTGGTGCCGCAGATTTCGGCCATTCTGGGCCCCTGCGCAGGCGGTGCCGTGTATTCACCGGCGATCACCGACTTTATTATTATGGTTCAGGATTCGAGTTATATGTTTGTTACCGGACCCGATGTAATTAAAACGGTTACTCACGAAGAAGTTACCAAGGAAGAACTTGGTGGAGCCATGACGCATAACAGCAAGAGTGGTGTGGCTCATTTTACGGCTACTGACGACGAGCATGCCATGATGATGCTTCGCGAGCTGATGGGTTACCTGCCGTCGAACAACATGGAAGACGCTCCTTTCAAACCTACCACCGACGATATCAACCGCAGCGATAAAAAACTCGATACCCTTATCCCTGAAGATCCGAACAAACCTTACGATATGAAGGAACTCATCAAAGAAGTGGTTGATAACCACAACTTTTTCGAGGTACAGCCTTTGTATGCCATGAACATTATAGTTGGATTTGCCCGCCTGGGCGGACGCAGCGTGGGTATTGTTGCCAACCAGCCACAAAGCCTTGCCGGTGTTCTTGATATTAACTCATCCATTAAAGCAGCCCGTTTTGTCCGCTTTTGCGATGCATTCAATATCCCGCTTATCACTTTGGTGGATGTTCCGGGTTTCCTTCCGGGTACCAACCAGGAATTCGGAGGTATTATAAAGCACGGAGCCAAACTTCTGTATGCTTTCGCCGAAGCAACTGTTCCCAAAATCACCCTTATTACCCGCAAAGCCTATGGCGGAGCATACGACGTAATGAGCAGCAAACATATTGGTGCCGATATGAATTTTGCCTACCCATCGGCTGAAATTGCAGTTATGGGTGCTGACGGAGCAGTGAGTATTATTTTCCGCGACAAACTAAGTGCCGAAGACCGTGCCGGTGCTGTTGAAGAATACCGCGAAACTTTTGCCAATCCTTACAAAGCAGCTGAACAGGGTTACATTGATGAAATCATTTACCCACATCAGACCCGTTTCAAACTGATTCAGGCACTCGAAATGACCCAGAACAAACGCAAGACCAACCCACCTAAAAAACACGGGAATATTCCGTTGTAACAAGCGGTTAATACTCTGGCAGTGGCAGGCATTCAAAGGCAGGACTGAAGGATGGAGATAAAAACCATATTTCATCCTGAACCTGGAAGTCAGGTTTGATGTCTCCGGATTTTTAGTAGCTTTGCCGGTCATTTGCCTCACCTGCATTTCTTGCGGATACAGCATAAAACACATCAAAATTTATAGCTATGAAATCCTGTAGCATCATTGCTTCGGTATTCTTCCTTTTGCTTTACTCTTACTGTGAGGCCCAGATTCCGCAGGGATATTACGATCCCGCAGCCGGGCTGAGCGGTGCCCAGCTTAAAACAGCACTGCATCGTATAGTCCGCGGACATACCCGTCGCACTTACGACAATCTCTGGGATGATTTTTATACTACTGATGATAAACCCAATGGTACAGTCTGGGATATCTACAGCAATGTCCCCGATGGAACGCCCAACGGAAACCCTCCTTACGTATACTGCTTCGGGGCCCTACCTTGCCATCAATGTTCTACAACACCCGGAACCGAAGGCTCCTGTTACAACCGGGAGCATACCTTCCCTAAAAGCTGGTGGGGAGGAGGCACTGCTGCTACCGACACCATGTATACTGATCTTTTCCACCTGTATCCGGCTGACAGCAAGGTGAATTCCATGAGAAATAATAATCCTTACGGAGAAGTTGACGCTCCGACCTGGACTTCCTTGAATGGTTCAAAATTGGGACCCTGCTCTTTCCCTGGTTTTACCGGTACGGTGTTCGAACCGCTGGATAGTGTAAAAGGTGACGTAGCACGTAACTATTTTTATATGGCCACCCGCTATGAAAATCAGATTGTTTCCTGGGAGCCCCAGTCTGCAGAAGGTGATTCAATACTCAGTGGCACATCCTACCCATGTTTCGAACCCTGGTTTCTTCAACTTCTTCTCACCTGGAGTTCATTGGATCCGGTTTCGCAGAAAGAAATTGACCGTAACAACGCAGTTTATGCCATTCAGCATAATCGTAATCCTTACATCGACCATCCGGAGTATATAAATTCAATATGGGGAGGAAGCAGCCCGGGGCCGGCAGCCGAACCTACCAATTATCCATCAGACTTTTCAGCACACGCCATTCACCTTCAGTGGACTGACGCTACCGGGGCCATTGCACCTGTCGGATATCTTATCAGGATGAGTGCTACGGGCTTCAGCTCTATATCATCACCCACTGACGGAGTGCCTGTTGCCAACAGTACAACTGATATGAATGTAGCCCAGGGTGTGCAGTCGGCTTGGTTTACTAATCTTACTCCTGGCACTACCTACTATTTTAAACTCTTCGGCTTTACCGGGTCGGGAAGCGGAATTGACTATAAAACTGATGGCAGCATCCCTCAACTGCAACAGACAGCAGGCAATTAAGTAAAATTAATTCTACGAACTCAGCACCAGAGCCCCATGCATAGGGTTTGCTATCCCGTGTAGTTTTCCTTTCCTCTTGCTTCCTTAAAGGCAGGCTAGTGCGAAATCAGATTCATTTTCCGGGGATAATGCTTTTTTCGAGCTCCTAAAAGCCTTTCGCGACAATAATTGGGATTGCGAACTCACCTTTAAAAGCTATACCACAAAAGGCACAAAGGAGGCACAAAAGCCACAAAGAAAAGTTCAAACCCTTTATGAACCTTTGTGTCTTCTTCGTGTAACTTTGTGTAACTCCTTTAAAAGCTATGTCACAAAAGGCACAAAGGATGCACAAAAGGCACAAAGAAAAGTACAAACCCTTTGTGAACCTTCGAGTCTTCTTTGTGAACCTCTGTGTAACAGCCGAAAAGCTATGCCACAAAAGGCCCAAAGGAGGCACAAAAAGCACAAAGAAACTGATAAACCCTTTGTGAACCTTTGTGTCTTCTTCGTGTAACTTTGTGTAACTCCTTTAAATGCTATTCCACAAAAGGCACAAAGGAGGCACAAAAGGCACAAAGAAAAAGACAAACCCCTTTGTGAACCTTTGTGTCTTCTTCGTGTAACTTTGTGTAATTCCTTTAAATGCTATTCCACAAAAGGCACAAAGGAGGCACAAAAAGCACAAAGAAACTGATAAACCCTTTGTGAACCTTTGTGTCTTCTTCGTGTAACTTTGTGTAACTCCTTTAAAAGCTATGTCACAAAAGGCACAAAGTAGGCACAAAAGGCACAAAGAAAAGTTCAAACCCTTTGTGAACCTTTGTGTCTTCTCCGTGTAACTTTGTGTAACAGCTCTTTACTCTCCAACTTTTGATAGAGCTCAAAGATCCAGCCTTGCGCAACATTTTTACCTTTGTTTTTACTGTATATTTGCGTCCCTATTTACCCGGCCCATGCAAAGACATCCTTCACTTTTCACCATACTGTTTCTTCTTGTTTTCTTAAGGGTCAGCGCACAGATCCCTGCAGGATATTACGACCCGGCATCAGGTCAATCGGGAGCCCCGCTCAAAACCGCGCTCTACAATATCATCAATAACCACACATCTGTAAGTTACGATTATTTGTGGACGGCCTTCGAAACCACAGATGTAAAGCCCGATGGCAAAGTATGGGATATGTACTCCAACTGTATTTTTACCTATGGTACCAGCGACCAATGCGGAAATTACTCGGTAGAATGTGATTGCTTTAACCGGGAGCACTCCTGGCCTAAAAGCTGGTTCGCAGATGCAACTCCTATGTATACCGACCTTTTTCATCTGGTTCCTACTGACGGCAAAGTGAATGGAATGCGCAGCAACTACCCCTTTGGTACTGTAAGTAGTCCGACCTATACCTCCGGAAACGGCTGTAAACTTGGTGCTTGCAGTTACCCGGGTTACACAGGTGTGGTTTTCGAACCCCTGGATGAATATAAAGGAGATTTTGCCCGCAACTATTTTTATATGGCAACCCGCTACGAAAATATTATTTCTTCATGGCATGGAAACGATGCAAATGCAGAAGCAATCCTGCTACCCAATTCATTCCCTGTTTTCGAAAGCTGGTTTCTTGCCATGCTGGGTGAATGGCATACTGCTGACCCGGTAAGTCAGAAGGAAACCGACCGCAATAACGCAGTTTATGCCATACAGCATAACCGCAACCCGTATATCGATCATCCCGAATATGTGTATTCAGTATGGGGTGTGGGCGGTGGTTCGGCTGTATTGCCTGAGCCAACCAGCTATCCAACTAATTTCTCAGCGCATAACATACACCTGCAATGGACTGATGCCACGGGTGCCACTATCCCAGAGGGTTATTTAGTGAGGATGAGTGCCACCGGTTTTGCTGATATTGCTGTACCTGCCGACCATACTGTATACCCTGACAACTCAACCGACCACAACGTAGCTTACGGCGTTCAGAGTGCATGGTTTACCAACCTGAACCCGGGAACAACCTACTATTTTAAGCTGTTTGGCTTTACAGGCAGCGGTACAGGCATCGATTATAAAACGGATGGTTCAGTACCCCAGTTGCAACAGACTACCAGTGATTAGAAACAATACAGCCTTGAAAGTGCTTTGCCGGGGCTTTGATCCATCTGAGATTTTTGTGAGTGAACGTAACAACCTGGTTCCTGCTGGGGTGAACAGGAAACCCGTATTTTGCATAAGCCGGCACCATAGTGCATAGAGTTGTCAGTTTACTGATTTAGTATAAAAGTGCGGTTACCTAAGCATATGGAGCAGTAATTTTTCCGCACTTAAGTTTTATTTTAATTCCTTATTATATTTATGTAAACTACTTGTAACAGTATAATTTACATTGTACCTTTGCGACCCTTTTCTCCAATTGCGCTATAATGAAATTTGTGTCCTGAACTCTCTCCCTCCTTTAACTTCCTCGTTTACACAGCTTTCAAATTTTATAAACCCCGAATTTTTTAGTTTTATCTTGTAAAAAAATGTATTATGAAACAAAAACCACGCAATTTTAAACAACACAGCCTTGTGTTACTTCTGCTAACCCTTTTTGCTTTTGCGCCTGGATTGGGGTGGGGGCAATTATTGGATGAAAACTTCAATTATACCTCTGGAACTTTGCTAACTGCAAATGGATGGACTGCTCATAGTGGTGCTGGGACTAATGCAATATCTGTTACTACACCAGTACCTCTTACTCTACCTGGATACTTATCTTCAGGTATTGGAAATGAAGTAACTATGACAACTAATGGGGAGGATGTTAATAAAACATTCACGGTCCAGTCATCAGGCATTGTATATGCTTCATTTCTAGTAAATGTTACTTCATCACAGACAAACGGAGATTACTTTTTCAATTTTGGCCCAGCCACAATGAGTACTACTTTTTCCGGTAAAATTTTCATAAAGAAGGATGCTACAACCACAAATTTTGCTTTTGGAGTTACTAAAGCAGCAAATACTGGTGCTAGTGTAGTTTATACTCCTTTTAGTTACGTTCCAGGCGTTACGTACATGGTGGTATTGAAATATACTATTGTAACTGGCGCAACAAATGATTATGCACAAATTTATATTAATCCTACTTTAAACGCTGTTGAACCAGTTACTGGATGGGTTTCTAGTTCTGACAACACTGCAGGTGATCTTGCCGGCATAGGATCTATAGCTTTACGACAAGGAGGCACATCAAACGCAGCAGGTCTTAAGATAGACGGAATCAGAGTTGCCACCACCTGGGCAGATATTGTAGGCGTGGCCTCTACTCCGGTTATAACGGTAAATCCTCTGACTCTAAACAATTTCACATATCTTGGAGCAGGCCCTTCAACAGAGCAAAGTTTTACAATTAGTGGCAATAACCTAACAGGAGACATCTCAATAACTGCACCAACAAATTATGAAATTTCTACTGGAACCGGCGGATCTTTTGTTGCCACAAGTCCAATAACACTCACACAAAGTGGAGGTTCAGTTACTGAAACTACTCTTTATGCCAGATTGAAAGCAGGTCTTTCGATTGGGACATATAACGCCGAAAGTATTACAGCGTCAACTTCCGGAGGTGCTAATCAGACTGTTACCTGCAACGGCTTTGTAGGCGGCGGTGAACCAACAAACCATGCTACGGGATTTACTGTTGGCAGTGTGGCATCAACTACCCTTCCTCTTACCTGGACTGATGCAACCGGAGCAATTGTCCCAACAGGATACCTGATTAAAGCCAGTGCCGTGAGTTACGATGCAATTGTTGCTCCTGCAGATTATGCAGCGGAGGCTGATGGTGCCCTGGTTAAAAATATTGCTGCTGGCGTTCAGTCAGTGACTTTTACCGGTTTAACTCCAAATACCGCATATTATTTTAAAATTTGGCCTTATACCAATACGGGAACTTATGTTGATTATAAGTTGGATGGAACGGTTCCACAACAAACAGCAACCACACTGCCACTTTATTTCAGGTCAGCCGCATCGGGTGCATGGAATGCTTTTGCAACGTGGGAGATTTCGGGTGATAATTCAAACTGGTCAGCTGCAACTTCTGAGATTCCGATCTATGTAAGCTCAAATGTGACTATCAGAAACGGACACATTGTTGAAGTAACAGATAACAATGGAAAATGTGCTGACCTCACAATTGATAATGGAGGTAAATTATGGAAAAATAGTCCTACCGCATCAAGTTACCTTTATGTTTATGGAAACATACTGAATAATGGAACAATCGGCAGTAGTGATGGCGGTACTACTGTGTCAGCTCTGGGTTTTGATATTGAAGGCGCAAATTGCCTTATCTCAGGAAGCGGGACATTCGATGCATGGCGGATTTCGAAATTTACTACTACTAATCTTACTACTAATCTGGTTTTAGCACAGGATATTACACTACGCTACTCTCCTGCATCTGCTTCTGCATTGTATAATAATGCTGGTGCAACTACTACCTTAAACATCACAGTTAACCCTGGTTATAAAGTTACTACTCCAATTGCATCAATCAACTTAACTAATGGCACTCTGACATTGAAATCAGATGCAACCGGAACAGCCTCTTTACTCGATAATGGAACAATTTTAGGAATGAGTGGAACAAATGCCACCCTCGAACGCTATATCACAGGCAGCAGCACCATTACTAATATGATGTACCATTATGTTTCCGTTCCTCTTACTACCGGTGGCACAAGCAACCAATTCCTGGGTTCGTACCTCTTCGATTTCAACGAGGGAACCAATCTGTGGAATGCTCTGGGTTCTTCATCAGCTACTCCACTGGATAATACCAGGGGATATATGATTTATTATCCGGGAGCCAGTACAACATACCAGTTTACAGGGGCACTGAATACCGGCACATTTACACCAAATGTCACTTTTGCAGGTGGTGGTTACAACCTGGTTCCTAATCCATATCCATCAGCAATTGATTGGAATGCAGCAGGCTGGACCAAAACCAATATAGCCGGAAGTATCTACTACTGGCCTGCCGGTCAGCCATCGAACAATACCAACTATGCCGTATGGAATGGTACATCAGGTACCAACTCAGGAACCCAGTACATACCTGTAGGCCAGGCGTTTTTTGTACAGGCTAATGCGGCAACTCCCGTTCTGAGCATGACCAATACAACACGTGTTCATAATGCACAGGCTTTCTGGAAAAGCAGCGATGCGGTATCCAATCTGTTGCGCATAAAATCAGTTTCATTAAATAATAATGCTTTCGACGAAATGATTGTGAACTTCAGGGAAGAGGCTACCACAGGATTCGACAGCCAGTTTGATGCCAATAAACTGCAGGGTGGTGTGGATGCTCCCCAGCTAAACTCGGTTGCTTCGGACGATGTAAGATTAGCTATCAACACCCTTCCTTTCAGCGAAAGCGATGTATTGGTACCTCTTAATTTCGCATTAAATGCCAGCAGCGATGTAACCTTTACTGCCAGCGGTCTGGATTCGTTCTACGAAAGTATTTCCATTTACCTGGAGGATAAGGAACTAAACACTCTTACCGATTTGCGTGCTCAGCCGGTTTATACCTTCAGCCATAACACCGGAAGTGGTGAAAACCGTTTCCAGCTTCGCTTCAAAGGCGTTACCGGAACTCCTGAACTACCGGAAACAACACAGGGCAGCGTATTTGTAAGCCAGGGAAGCCTGTTCGTGGATGTACCTGCAATGCAGCAGTCAGCAGCTACTATAGGCATTTTCGATGCATTAGGCAGGCAGATAAGCACACGCAAGGTGGTGATGAACGGCATTGTAAAACTGGAAGCTCCAGTGGCAACCGGAATGTACATTGTTCGCGTGATAAGCGGCAGCCTGACATTTACCGGAAAAGTAGTGGTTAAATAAGGAAATCCGTCGAAGGAATCGATCTGAAAAATTATATTAATACTTGAAAAACAATAGAATATGAAAAAGATATATAATCTGGTACTTGTAACGGGTATGTTGCTGTTAAGCCTGGGCGCAGTTTCGCAGCCACCTCCTCCTCCGGGTAATCCGTCCAGTGATGTAGTTGGTGGAAATGCACCTGTAGGAGCACCCGTTGGCAGCGGAACTATTATTCTGATCACGCTGGCAGCTGCTTATGCAGGCAGGAAAGCGTATCAGCTGCATACGGAGAGTGAGCAGGAATAAGTAGACCCTCTCATCTGCAAAAAGGTGAACGTTAGTATAAAAACACAGTTTCCCGTCCGGGTGGCTGTGTTTTTATTTTTTCAGGCTGTCCTTTTCCTCCTTTGTAATTCAGTATAGCATCAGCAGTTTTTCCCTGGTTTGGTTCAATCCGTATTTTGTGCTTTTTATCCTTGTTTTTATGCATTTCGTCGGAAATATTACTTCGTCCGGCAAAAGTTTCCTCAAATTTGCATCATCAAACAAAAACAACACAGTATGAAACGACTTTTCCTTTTAACACTTTCAATCATCGCTTCGGTAAGTATGATGGCACAACAGATGCAAACCATACGCGGACATGTAAGCGATAAAGAATCAAAAACTCCGCTTCCCGGAGCAACCGTGGTTTTGTTAAACACGGATCCTCTGGTGGGAACAATCACTGACAATGAGGGGAATTTCCGCCTCGAAAAAGTGGCTATAGGCCGCCAAAGCGTGCAGGTAAGCTATATTGGATATAAGCCGGCTACTTTCCAGTCAATAATAGTGAATTCGGCTAAAGAAGTCGTACTCGAAGTAGAAATGGAAGAGAATGTGATCATGGGATCGGTTGTCGTTATCACCGGCTCAGCACGCAAGGATGAAACCCGCAACCAGATGGCCGTGGTGAGTGCCCGCTCTTTTTCGGTGGAAGAAACCGAAAAATATGCCGGAAGCCGTGGTGATGTTGCCCGTATGGCTATGAACTATGCCGGTGTTTCGGCTGCCAATGATCAGCGTAATGATATCATAATACGTGGTAATTCACCCAGCGGACTGCTGTGGCGACTCGAGGACATTGATATTCCAAACCCTAACCATTTTGCCGAAGGCGGTACTACCGGAGGACCGGTAGGGATGCTTAACAACAACCTGCTCGAGAACAGTGACTTCTTTACAGGAGCCTTCCCGGCGGAATACGGTAACGCGCTCAGCGGAGTATTCGACCTGAATATCCGTAACGGAAACAATCAGAAACATGAACAGCTTTTCCAGGTTGGATTCAATGGTTTCGAGGCAGGAGCCGAAGGTCCGCTGAGTAAAAAACACAAGGCTTCGTACCTTGCCAATTTCCGGTATTCCACCATGCAGCTAATGGATGGAATTATCGATCTGGGTACCACCGGAATCCCTAAATACCAGGATATCTCATTTAAGTTCAACTTCCCGGTCGAAAAAGGCAGGATCACGGTTTTCGGACTGGGTGGTAACAGCGAAATCGCCATGCTCGACAGTAAAAACGGCAATGAGCAGGACCTGTATACTGATGAGGGTCAGGACCTGGTGAACCGGTCGAAAATGGGTGCTGCAGGCATTTCATATACCCGTTTTATGAACGAGCACACCTATTATAAACTTACCCTTTCCGGTGTGTTTCAGAGTGGTGGTACCACCATCGATACCCTCGACACCGACAACCAGCCACATCCGTTTGTTGATCATAATTATGCGGAATATCGTGCCTCGCTCAGCGGGTTCCTGCATAAAAAATACAACAGCCGGTTTTCGGCACGGGCCGGTTTTACTGCCGATCGTATGGGATATGACCTTTTATCGAAAGTGTTCAGCAGCGAATACGGACATTTGATGCCCTTGATTGACGACAGCAAAGGAATTGACGAAGGAGTGACTTTATACCAGCCTTACATTCAGGCTACCTACCATCTGAATGATAAGTTCAGTCTTATCCCGGGAATTCATTTCACCTATTTTGACCTCAACAAATCAGCCAGCGTTGAACCCCGCCTGGGAGCCAACTGGCAGTTAAATGAAAAACAAAAACTAAGTTTCGGTTATGGCCTGCATTCGCGTACGCAAACACTGTCGACCTATTTTTATGGCACTCAACTCGACGATGGCTCGCTTATAGAAACCAATAATGACCTTGGGTTCACCAAATCGCACCAGTTTGTTATGGGATACAACAATTCCATTACTGCAAACACCCGTGTAAAAGCTGAACTTTACTATCAGTCACTCTTCGATGTTCCTGTAGAGCAAACTCCGACTTCGTTCAGCATGCTCAACACAGGTGCAGGCTGGGGCATTGGGGCTCAGGATAGTCTGGTTAACACCGGCACCGGCAGTAATTACGGGTTGGAACTAACGGTAGAGCGTTTTTTCAGCAAAAACATATACTATCTGGCAACCGTTTCACTCTTCGAATCAAAGTATAAGGGCAGCGACGGTATTGAAAGGAATACAGCCTTTAATGGCAATTATGTATTGAATGTATTGTTGGGCAAGGAGTTTACGCTCAACAGCAAGTCAGCACTCAATATTGATTTTAAAGTAACCTATGCAGGAGGCAAGCGCTATACTCCTGTCGATCTGGAAGCATCGCAGGCTGCCGGAACAACCAAATACATCGAAACACAGGCCTTCAGCAAGCAATTTGATCCTTTCTTCAAAGCTGATATTAAGTTTGGATACAGGCTTAATTTGAAAAGAATATCGCAGGAATGGGTGTTTTACATCGAGAACTTTACCGATCATAACAATGTGCTTACTCAAATCTACAGCAAAACGAAAAACGAAGTGAATAACATCAATCAGCTTGGATTCTTCCCGATGATGCAGTACAGGCTTCATTTCTAGAAACTTAAAACAATCGTAACAACTACAATACTGCGGCAATATTTTTTTTACCTCAAGGACGCCAAGTATTAATACACTGAATATCTATACTTTAAGACGCATAGGTTGATTTTTTAATCGTGCTGTTAATCAGGTATATGAAAATCATTAACGGACTATTGAACTATGAAGCGAATTTTAATACTAAACGCACATCCTGATAAGAAAAGCTTTTGTAACGAGTTGGCGCTGAGGTATAAATCAGGAGCTGAAACTTCAGGAGCTGAGTGCAAGCTGGTAAATCTGGCTGATCTGACATTCAATCCTATACTGGGCAAAGGCTACCGTGAGCGCACTGAACTTGAGCCCGATCTACTGCAAATGCAGCAGGAAATTCTGAAAGCAGAACATATAGTTCTTGTTTATCCGAACTGGTGGGGCACTTACCCTGCACTTTTGAAGGGATTTTTCGACAGGATTTTCCTGCCGGGCTTTTCGTTCAGTTACCGCGAAAACAGCAGGCTACTGAATAAACTGCTGAAAGGGAGATCGGCCAGGCTTATTGTAACCATGGATACCCCAAAATGGTATTATTCATTGTTTATGAATAGCCCGGGTCATAACTCCATGAAGAAAGGAATTCTGGAATTCTGCGGAATATCACCTGTGAAAATAACCTCCTTCAGTCCTTTGATTTCATCGGATAGCAATCAGAGAAAGAAATGGCTTGAAGAGGTTGAAACACTCGGAAAACAACTGAAATAAATACAGCTAAACTAACTCACTTAACAAACTATACTATGTTCAACCTGATCCTCAAAACATTTCACATATTTGCAGTTATACTGTTTATGGGAAATATCATCATCGGATTCTTCTGGTTGCATTTTGCCTTGAAAACAGGCAAACACGACCTTATCAGCCATATCATGAAAGGTATTATCAAAGCCGACAGGTACTTTACTATTCCCGGCGTGGTGCTAATTACAGCTTCCGGAATTTGGTCAGCCATCTCAGCCGGTTACCCTATACTCGGAACAGGCTGGATTCTTTGGTCTATCATTTTATTCTTGCTTTCGGGTATTGCATTTGCAGTAAAGGTGGTGCCCCTGCAACAGAAAATATTCAAACTCGCCTCGGGCCAGGAAATTACCACTGCTCAGGGAAAGGAAAAACTCAGAAAACTTGCGTTCGAATTGGATATCTGGGGCCTGGTGGCTCTGCTTACTCCACTGGCTGCCTTTGTTATGATGGTTCTTAAATTCCCACAGTAATTGCATTGCTATGTGAAACTTTCAAAATACACTACTCCGGTAATCTTTCTTTTACCGCAAGGACGCCAGGTTTTAAAACAACGAATATCAATACTTTAGGGCGCAAAGGCTCGTTTTTGTATCCTGCTGATATTGAGGCATATGAAAAAAATTCTCGGACTATTGAAAACAACTCCCCGAAACTAAAATGAATTTCAAAAAAAACCACTAACTTTTTAAAACTCGATTTATGGATGTAACCACTAAAAGTCAGCAATTTGCTTGCGCAAATAATCTCTTGGACTTTAACTCACAGGGTTACTTGTTTTTCTGCCAATATTCAGTCACGTAGTGACAATATATTGGCAGAAAGCAAAATACATATCAGAATAAAGTCCCGTAGGGACGATATAATAATCAGTCTTACATGGGCTGGATTCGTTCGCTTCTGTAATTTGAATCGGGGAAGTTATTTTGACATCTTTACATTGGTATTGCATGCACTTCGGAAAAAATGAATAGTTTAGTACAACTCTTAACCACCTTTTTTACAATGAAATCAATCCAGCAGGATACTATTGAATGCACACCAATACTTGAAAAGCCACGGAATCACTGGCGCGAGATCACCATGAGGGTTGTGCTGATATCCATTATTTCGGCAGTTTCGGTACTGTTTGAATTTGGATACGAACAGCAGGGATCCGGATTTTTTAAACCTTTCATGGTTTCACTTATTCGTACCGCTCTCCTTTGGAACGGCAGTATGTTTATCATACAATTTACATTGCATCGCTTTTCGATGTTCAGGGAAACTGCCATGCTCCTTGCCACCCAGGTAATTGGACTAATTTCATTTGTTGTGCTGGTTGAACTGGGCGAAATATATGCTATAGAGAATTACCTGAATATTGCTCTGCCACTATCCGGTAAAACTGCCCTTATTGCAGGATCGTTACTGATCACATTTATGATCAGCTCCATTTATGCTTCGGTGGCTTTTTTTATTCAGTGGAAAGAGAATTTGCTGCGCACTCAGGCGCTGGAAAAGGCAAATCTAGAGGCCCGTTACGATACCCTCCGCAACCAGGTAAATCCTCATTTCCTCTTCAATAGTCTGAATACATTGCTGATGCTGGTTAATGATAATCCTGTGGCATCAAAATATGTCGAAAGCATTTCCGAAATAATGAGGTATATGCTACAATCGCGCGATAAGGAAGCTGTTCTGCTGCGCGACGAGCTTAAAATTGCACGCGATTATATATTTATTCAGCAAAGCCGCTTCGGTGATAAACTAAAGGTAGAATTTGACGTTCCCGAAAAATACTATCATTTCGCCATTCCTCCTCTGGCCCTTCAGATGTTACTCGAAAATGCCTTGAAACACAATGTGGTTTCGAAAGAAGATCCACTTTTCGTAAAGGTATATACGCTCGAAAACGTGTATATTGTGATCGAAAATACCATTAAGGCCAAACTTGACAAGGATCCTTCAACAGGAGTTGGCCTCGATAACATCCGTAACCGTTACCTGCATCTGACCGGAAAAAATATTGTGGTGAAACAGGAGAACAACAGGTTTATTGTTATGCTGCCCTTGTTCGAGAGATCAATTTAAAGCAGTACCACCAAAACCCGGAAAGTGTGAAATTGATTGATATAAGTTAAACTTTCAAAATAACTTCCCCGAAACTAAATTGGAATTTCAAAAAAAACACTAGCTTTTTAAAAACACAATTTATGAATGTAACGCTTAAAAGACAGCTATTTGCTATCGCAAATGATCTACGGGACTTTGACTAATAGGGTTACTTGTTTTTCTGACAATATTCAGTCCGTAGGGACAATATATTGGCAGAAAGCAAAATACATATCAGAATAAAGTCCCATAGGGATGATATAAAAATCAGTCTTACATAAGCTGGATTTGTTCGCATCTGTAATTTGAATTGGGGGAAGTTATTTTGACATCTTTACTTAGTGACAACACGCCTGACTGAAAGATGGAACCTTCATATTTGCAAACAGCCAGATTTAAAATAGCTCCAATGAAAATACTGATAGTCGAGGATGAAGAACTTGCTGCTGAACGACTCACGCAACTGGTAAGGGAAATAGAACCTGAGGCCTTCATTTATGGTCCGCTGGATACAATTACCGCGACGGTGGCTCACCTGCTGTCGAATCCGGAGTACGACCTCATTCTTCTTGATATTCAACTGGCCGATGGAAAAAGCTTTGCCATTTTTGATGAATTCGAAGTGGTAACTCCCGTAATTTTTACGACGGCTTATGACGAATATGCTTTGCAGGCTTTCGAACTGAATAGCATAGATTATCTGCTTAAGCCTGTGAACCGTGAGAAGTTGCGCCTGTCGCTCGAAAAATTCAGGAAGCTGAAAGAGTATTACGGAACAGGAAATCCCAATAACCAGCTTTACGAAATGATAAGGAAACTGCGGCCCGAGAAACCGTTATACAAGGATCGTTTCCTTATAAGTAAAGGTGATGCAATGGTGCCGGTAAGGGTTCAGGAAATTGCCTGCTTTTATGCCGAAGATAAAGAAGTGCTGCTGCTCACACACGACAACAGACGCTTTATTATACCGCATTCCGTAGAGGAACTGTCAGCAAAACTTGATCCGAAGCTTTTTTTCAGGGTGAACCGTCAGTTTATTATTTCAGCCGATTCCATTCGCAAGGTGCATACCTATTTTAATTTCAAACTTAAAATTGAAATAGTGGCGGATCCAAAACTCGAAATAATTGTAAGCCGGTCAAGAACCGCAGCTTTTAAAGCCTGGATGAATGGCGAAACAGAGTAAATGAAAAACGTATTAAATAAGCCCGGCGCAAAGCAGGCATAAAGGATGCAATAATCTATTTCAGTAATTCAGCTACCAGTTTTGGCACACCTGAACCAGCGGTTTCCCGTAATAAAGTCACGTTTTTTATATCACCCGGCACAGTAGCATGCGGATCAATCAGGTATAGCGGGGTTCCTCTTTTTACATAATGTAGAAGTCCTGCTGCAGGGTATACCTGAAGTGAAGTGCCAATGACAATAAATATATCTGCTTCCGAAGTGAGTTTCATGGCTGGTTCAATCATGGGTACTGCTTCGCCGAACCATACAATATGTGGCCTTAGCTGTGATCCTTTTCCGCAGAGGTCGCCCTTCTTTAACTCCCATCCATCGAGGGTATAAACCAAATTCTCGTCAACAGTACTCCTTACTTTTTTCAGTTCGCCGTGGAGATGGAGAACTTTTTTTGATCCTGCCAGTTCATGAAGGTCGTCCACATTCTGGGTTATTATGTGAACATCGAATTTCTTTTCAAGTTCCACCAATGCGAGGTGGCCGGCATTAGGCCTGACTTCATACAGTTGTTTCCGCCGCTGATTGTAGAAATTCAGAACCAGTTCAGGGTTTCGTTCCCAGGCTTCGTAAGTAGCCACATCCTCTATCCGGTGTTCTTCCCACAATCCGTTCGAATCGCGGAAGGTACGAATCCCGCTTTCGGCACTTATTCCTGCGCCGGTAAGTACAACTATTTTTTTAAGCATTGATTCAAACTTGTTTGATTCTTAATATTAAGTATCGGATAGTCAGTTCCCGCACCAGTGTGCACAGTAAATAACAATTGTAGAAACGTGTTCAGGAACTAAAAATCCTTCTCTCCCAATTTGTAATTTTTTCCGGGCTTCTAGGGCTAAGGTAATAAAAAAAAGCACCCCATACGAAGGCAGGGTGCTTTTTAATCAATTGGAATATGCTGTTAATCTTCGAAAATATGCATGCCGTCGAGGGAATCCATCATGCTTTTTACAGAAGCTGCTGATTCTTCAAGCAGTTTTTTCTCTGCCTTATCAAGCTTTAGTTCGATAACTTCTTCAATTCCCTGCGAACCCAAACGAACCGGAACGCCGAGGAAAACATCTTTCAGTCCATACTCGCCGTTCAGCCTGGTACAAACCGGGAAGATACGTTTCTGGTCATCCACAATTGCTTCAACCATCTGTGCTGCAGCTGCTCCCGGGGCATACCATGCGGAGGTTCCCATCAGATTAACGAGTTCGCCGCCACCTTTGCGCGTACGTTCCACGATTTTATCAATTTCTTCCTTGTTCAGAAGCTCGGTAATAGGAATACCACCAACCGATGTGTACCTTGGTAATGGAACCATAGTGTCACCATGTCCGCCAAGCAGCATGGAGTGTACATCCTTTGGTGAAATACTCAGTGCTTCGGCTATAAAGCTACGGTAACGGCCTGTATCGAGAATCCCTGCCATACCGAAAACCTTGCGTTCGTCTTTTAAAGCTGCTTTGTATGCGCAATAAGTCATAACGTCGAGAGGATTCGATACAATAATGATGATCGCTTCAGGCGAATATTTGATAACTTTTTCAGTTACATCTTTAACGATCAGAGCGTTGGTCTTGATCAGATCATCGCGGCTCATCCCCGGTTTGCGGGGTAATCCAGAGGTGATAACCACAACCCCCGAACCTTTGGTTTTCAGGTAGTCGTTAGTAACACCCGTTACATGGGTGTTAAAGTTATTGATTGAGGATGTCTGCCAGATATCGAGGGCCTTGCCTTCAGCAGTCCCTTCTTTGATATCGACCAAAACCACTTCGCGTGCCAGATCCTTGTGCGCAACAACATTTGCTACGGTGGCGCCCACATTTCCGGCTCCGATTACAGTTATTTTTTTCATTGGGTATAAAATTTCTTTGTTAAATAATAAAATCAACGACAGCTAAATTAATAAACATTTACAATGTTATATATAACATTGTAAAAATATTTAGTCTTTTGCCGAATATCTATTTAACAGGTTGAAATATAATTAGATACCCTGCCTATTTTGAGTTTTCGGCCTGGTTTTGCTGGGCGTCGATCACGGCAATTGCTGTCATATTTACTATTTCGTTCACACTCGATCCCATTTGAAGCACATGGATTGATTTATCAAGGCCCATGAGAATCGGGCCTATTGCTTCGGCACCAGCCAGTTCCTGAATTAGTTTGTAGGCGATATTTCCTGCTGTCAGGTAAGGAAAAATCAGGGTATTGGCTGCACCGCCAACCAGTTTGCTGAAGGGGAAATGCTCGGTCAGCATTTCGTTGTTTATGGCAAAATTAGCCTGCATATCACCATCCACAATCAAGTCAGGATGATCGCGGTGTAACACCGAAACAGCCTCACGAACTCTAAGGGGAATATTACCTTCAACGGATCCGAAGTTAGAGTAGGATAGCATAGCAATCCGCGGTTCAATATTGAAAGCACGCACGGCTTCTGCTGTTTGAAGGGTTATTTCTACCAGGGTTTCGGCTGAGGGATTCATGTTAACTGTGGTATCTGCAAAAAAGAATGGTCCTTTTTTTGTCAGCATGATGTACATGGCTGAAATTACGCTTCCATTTTTCTTTTTTCCTATGATACGCAAAGCCGGTCGTATGGTTTCGGGGTAACTGGTCGTTAATCCTGAGATCATGGCATCGGCATATCCGTTTTCGACCATGCTTGGAGCAAAAAAGTTACGGTGAGTCATGAAATCGAGAGCAAGCTGGGCATTTACACCTCTACGCTGGCGTTTTTTATAATATTGCCCGGCAAACAACTCGCGCATTTCGAGCTGTTCTTTCTTGGTGGGATCAATAATTTCGACGTCGGGCAACTCCAGATCGAATTCTTCAATTAGTGCGGCAATGATTTTCTTGTTGCCAAGGAGTATAGGAATGGCAATGCCTTCATCAAGCACAATTTCAGCAGCTTTCAGCACTTTATAATTCTCAGCTTCGGCAAATACAACGCGTTTAGGATTCGATTTTGCCCTTGCTTTTATCTGCTTGATAAGAGGATTGGTAAGCCCGAGTCGTTTGGTAAGTTCTGCTTCGTAAGCGGGCCAGTCGGTGATGGGTTTCCTTGCAACTCCAGTTTCCATTGCCGCTCTGGCGACAGCGGTTGCAACGTAAATAATCAACCGTGGATCGCTGGGTTTGGGGATAATGTACTCGTTTCCGAATTTCAGATTTTTGGTATTGTATGCTATATTCACTTCCTCAGGAACGGGCATTTTTGCCAGTTCAGCCAGCGCGTAGGCAGCAGCCAGTTTCATTTCTTCATTTATGGCTCTTGCTCTCACATCGAGAGCTCCTCTGAAAACGTAAGGGAAGCCGAGTACATTATTTACCTGGTTGGGATAGTCGCTGCGGCCGGTTCCCATAATGATATCAGGACGGGTAGTAGTTGCTTCTACATAGGAAATTTCGGGTACGGGGTTGGCAAGAGCAAATACAATAGGGTTTGCTGCCATCTGAAGCAGATATTCAGGTTTCAGTGCACCGGCTACCGAAAGGCCAAGGAACATATCAGCACCAATCAGGGCTTGCTCAAGTGAATCAATATCGCGGTCGGTAACAAATTCGGATTTGTATTTATTCAGATCGGTGCGCTTGTGGTTCAGAACACCTTTGCTGTCGAGCATGATTATATTTTTCTTGAGTGCTCCCAGTTTTACATATAGCCTGGTGCACGAAACAGCAGCGGCACCGGCACCGTTCACTACAATCTTTATGTCCTGTATTTTTTTGCCGTTGAGTAGTAAAGCATTCAGCAGACCGGCAGAGGTGATAATGGCTGTGCCGTGCTGATCGTCGTGCATAACTGGTATATCAAGTTCTGCTTTCAGCCTTTCTTCGATCTCGAAGCACTCAGGAGCTTTTATATCCTCAAGATTTATTCCGCCAAATGTGGGAGAAATAGCCTTTACTGTGGCAATTAGCTTTTCCACATCTTTCTCATTTACTTCGATGTCGAAAACATCAATATCAGCAAAAATTTTGAAGAGCAGGCCTTTGCCTTCCATGACCGGTTTGCCGGCTTCAGCGCCTATATCGCCCAGGCCAAGTACTGCGGTGCCATTGGATATAACAGCCACCAGATTTCCTTTTGCAGTATATTTATACACATCTTCCGGATGAGCCTGAATTTCGAGACAAGGTTCGGCTACTCCGGGCGAATAAGCCAGTGAAAGGTCACGCTGGGTGCTGTATGGTTTTGTTGGGACTACTTCGATTTTTCCGGGACGTCCTTCTGAATGGTACGACAAGGCATTTTTCTGGATGAGTGTTTTCATAACAATTTACTGGTTATCAAAATAATAAAAAAAAAGTTTTTTTCTACACTGCAAAGTAACAAACAAATGTGAGGTGAAAGGTATTTATTTCGTGTAAAAAATTATCCGGGTCAGCTATTTGAAACGTGTCTAAATTACTGAATGTAAATATGTAAGAATGTATTTATGGTATTATGTGGCAACAGTGTTGCTTTTGTGGGATGCTGCAATTCATCCGTATTTTATTATTATCTTATTATTGCTACTTTTGCAGGCAGAATACATCCCTGTTAAACGATGAAAACGAGGTTAATATAAGGAATCAGATAAATGTTGATTCTGATTGTTTAATCTCTACAGCAAATTATTATTCATATAACTGATCATTACCCGTAGTTATAAGTGCCTAAACTTAATAACATCAAAACAACAAAGTATTAACCAGCCTCTAAGCACTATGCACTCAGCACTATGCACTCAGCACAATGCACTGAAACGCCGGATTATTTTCAGAGTGATCAGTTACTCATAAATTAATTAAATCAATATGTATTCTTTTATCGAGGGTAAAATAGATGATCTTAATCCTACTGCCGCAGTAATTGCCTGCCAGGGCATTGGTTATATGGTGAATATTTCACTCAATACCTACACCCAGATTAATGGTAAAGAGTCCTGCCGGCTGTATACACACCTGGTGGTTCGCGAAGATGCACTTATACTTTATGGCTTTGCTGATACCAGCGAACGGCATGTTTTTCAGCAACTTATATCTGTTTCAGGAGTAGGACCCAATACAGCCAGGCTTATACTTTCATCACTTACTGCGGCTGAAGTAGCCGATGCAATTGCCCGGGAAAATGTAAAATTGCTGCAATCAATCAAAGGGATTGGTGGCAAATCGGCACTCAGAATCATTATCGATTTGAAAGACAAAATAATGAAGGATCTGCCTGCAGGCGAAAATTTAATCGCCTCGCACAATACCGGCAAACATGAAGCGTTATCTGCATTGGTAATGTTAGGTTTTAACCGGGCGGTTGCCGAAAAGGCACTCGACCAGGTTATTAAAGCAAACGAGGGGACATTACCCGTTGATCAATTAATAAAAAATGCGCTGAAGATTCTGTAGGGAGGGTTTCAGCGATATTTTTGTTGATATTATAAAATAGAATTAACCAGTTACCCGGCATATTTTGCTGGTAGAAAAGATAAAGAATCCAGCGGTTTGAAGAGAGTTATCAAATACACGTTCAGGCTTACTTTTTTTGTTATTCTTATATCCCTGGTCTGGGGTGTGAGTGCTTCGCGTGGACTTTCGCCCGGCGAAAGGGAGCAAGGCCGTTTCATTGTACCTCCTGATACAACCAACGCTGATACAACCCTGCTTTTCCCTATTCCAAATAGTCAGAATCCTTATGAAACTAACCCTTCGGGCGGTTTATACCTCGAAAATCCTTCCAATATCAAGCAGGACGTAATCTACGACCCGCTGAATAATGAATATACTGTTACCAATAAAATTGGTGATCTCGATTACCGTAACCCGGCATCCTTTACCTTCGACGAATACCTGAAATGGGATACCCGCCGAGCACTTGACAGCTATTGGAGCGAACGTGCCAACAGCAACAGCGGTGCAACCCGGCTGGGAGTAATTCCTCAACTTCGTATAGGAGGCGAACTTTTCGACCGCGTTTTTGGTGGAAATACCATCGATATCAGGCCACAGGGAAGCACTGAACTTATTTTTGGTGTAATCTCAAACCGTCGCGACGATCCGTTTATCAGCCAGCGCCTGAGGCGAACCACGAATTTTGATTTTGATATGAAAATTCAGATGAGTGTGATGGCTAAAATCGGTGACAAGATTGAATTCAATACCAATTACAACACCGAAGCAACCTTCGATTTCGAAAATAAACTCAAGCTCAAATACGAAGGCAAAGAGGACGAAATTATCAAGCTCGTGGAAGCCGGAAACGTGAATATGCCGCTCAACAGTTCGCTTATCACCGGGAGCCAGAGCCTTTTCGGATTGAAAACCCAGTTGCAGTTCGGAAAGGCAACCGTTACCAGCGTTTTCTCACAGCAACAAAGCCAGGTCGAAAATATCACCGTTCAGGGTGGGGCACAGACTCAGAAATTCTCAACACGGGCACTCGATTACGAAGAGAACAGGCATTTTTTCATTGGCCAGTATTTCCGCGACGAGTTCGAAGGAGCCGTTGAAACTTTACCGGTAATTACTTCCAATATCAATATCACTAAAATTGAGGTCTGGATAACCAACATAGGTGCTGCCATTACCGAAAACCGTAACCTGGTTGCTTTCCAGGATATGGGCGAACGTATTCCTTATAACCCCGGAATTCATCCTGCCTCGCAGCAGCGATATCCTGATAACAATGCCAACGATCTGTTGTATTTTCTTGATACAACTCAGGTCCGTAACATAAATGTGGCATCCGATTATCTTATAACACAGAAGGGCTTTGTACCAGGTGTAGATTTCGAAAAAATAGAAAGTGCCCGTAAACTCAACGCTTCCGAGTTCATGTTCAACAGCAGACTTGGATTTGTTTCGCTCAACACTTCGATAAATCCTGACCAGACACTTGCAGTAGCCTACCAGTACACTGTGCTGGGCGATGATAAAGTTTACCAGGTGGGTGAATTCTCCGATCAGGGTATTCCAACCGCCAGTTGCCTGATGGTTAAACTGTTGAAAAGTACGGCTGTGAATACCCGGATTCCATTGTGGAACCTCATGATGAAAAACGTTTACAACCTTGGGGCTTACAATGTTAACCGCGAAGATTTTTTATTCAACATACTCTATACCGGCAACAGCAGCGCAGTACCTACCGGTTTTTTTACCGAAGGACCTGAGGGCGTAAAAGGAATTCCACTCATCCGGATTTTCGGTTTCGATAAACTCGATCCTCAGCTCAATCCTTATCCTGACGGAATTTTCGATTTTCTTGATAATGCAGCACGTAACGGTGGTACAATACAATCCTCGAACGGAAGGGTGTTTTTCCCGGTACTCGAACCTTTCGGCAGTTACCTGCGTAACAAAATAAACGACAAGGCTTTTGCCGATAAGTATTGCTACGATTCGCTCTATACTATGACCAAAACCGGAGCGCAGCAATTCCCTGATAAGAACAAATATATCATGGAAGGGCAGTATAAATCGGAATCGGGATCGGAAATTTCGCTGAATGCTCTCAATGTCCCTCAGGGATCAGTTAAAGTTACGGCCGGTGGGAGGCAACTTATTGAAAATTCGGATTATACAGTTGATTACACACTGGGAAGGGTTAAAATTATTGACGAAGGTGTCCTCAACTCAGGAACTCCTATAAATATTCAGCTCGAAAATAATTCCATGTTTAATGTGTTCAGCCAGACTTTGCTTGGAACACATGTGGATTATAAAGTAAACAAAGATCTTTTACTGGGGGCTACCATTCTGAAACTTTATGAAAGACCGATTACCCAAAAAACAAATTACGGCGACGAGCCTATATCCAATACCATATGGGGCGGTAGCGTCAACTATCTTACCAATTCGGGATTTATCACCAAAATGGTCGACAAGCTTCCGTTCTTCAGTTCAAAAGTACCTTCGAAACTTCGTATTGACGCTGAATTTGCCCACTTTATACCGGGTCACTCACGGGCTGTTGGTAAGGCTGGTACTTCCTATATCGACGATTTTGAAGGTGCTAAATCAACCATCTCGCTTACCAACATTGCATCCTGGTCCATAGCAAGTACTCCTCAGGGTCAGACCATACAAACCATGTTTCCCGAAGCTGCCCCCGGAACTAAACTTCAGTATGGGTTCAACAGGGCAAAAATGGCATGGTATACCATTGATCCATCCATTTTTTACGATAAATCGAATACCCGCAGACCCAAAAACATATCAAAGGATGAGTTGTCGAAGAACTCAACACGTGTTGTGTACGAGAATGAATTGTTTCCCAATAGGGATAATAAATACAACAGCCAATCTTTAAATATCAATATGTTCAATGTGTCCTATTTCCCCAGCGAAAGAGGTCCATATAACTATGATGTAAAAGCAGGTACATTTTCGCGCGGCATTACTGACAAAGGCCTGCTGGTTGATCCCGACACCCGCTGGGGCGGTATCATGCGGAAAATGGAGACCTCTGATTTTGAAGCAGCCAATGTGGAATATATCACTTTCTGGCTGATGGATCCGTTCTCGGAATCAGCTACTCATAAGGGCGGGGATTTGTATTTTAACCTGGGCGACATCTCGGAGGATATCTTACGCGACGGGCGTAAATCATACGAAAATGGCCTTCCAACTTCGGAATTGATTACTGATGTTGACACCACATTCTGGGGTCGCGTTCCTACCAAACAAGCCATCACCCAGTCCTTCGACAGCAAACCCGGATCGCGACCGTTTCAGGATGTCGGGTACGACGGACTACCAACTGCCGACGAGCAGGTCTTCTTTTATGAGAAACTCCTTCAGAATATAATTTCAAATTTCGGCGAAACATCCGAAGCCTATGTAATGGCCAACGCCGACCCATCGGCTGACAATTTCCACTCATTTGCCGGCGACGATTACGACAATGATTCCAGATACAGCAGTGTGGTTGAACGCTATAAAATGTATAATGGACCCGATGGCAACTCCCCGGCCAACGAGGACAACAATACAAACTCCATTGGGCAGCGCAACCCCAATGTGGAAGATCTGAATAATGACAATACGCTGAGCGATCAGGAGCGTTATTTCCAGTATGTGGTGCACCTGCGTCCCGAAAATATGATAGTGGGTGAGAATTACATCACCGATATATATGCTTCGGGAACCGCAAACACAGACCCCACCAACCCTCCTTTAGGATTCAAACTCGAAAACGGGAAGTCCGGTGGAGTAAAATGGTACCAGTTTAAAATTCCGGTTCAGCAACCCGATAAGGTTGTGGGTGGTATACAGGATTTTAAATCGATACGTTTTATGCGTATGTTTTTTAAAGACTGGGATTCGGCGATTGTGTGCAGGTTCGCATCACTCGAACTCGAACGTGGCGAATGGAGGAAATATTACAACAGCTTGCTCACACCGGGCGAATATACACCGGATCCAAATCAGGACGGAACTACTTTTGATATATCTACACTCAGTGTCGAGGAAAACTCAAGCAGGAAAAATGTTCCTTATGTTACCCCCCCGGGAATTGAACGCGAAATAAATGTGGCTACCACCAGTTACCAGCGAATGAACGAGCAGGCTATGGTACTTAAGGTATGCAACCTTCTGGATGGCGATGCCAGAGGCGCTTTCAAAACTACTGACTTTGATTTCCGCGACTACAAAAATCTTAAAATGTACATTCATGCCGAAAAGGCACTGATGGAACAGGAACTCGAAAAAGGTGAACTGACTGCTTTTGTGCGTCTCGGTTCCGATTTTACCAGCAATTATTACGAGTATGAGATTCCTCTTACATTTACTCAATGGGGCACCATGGCCAGCGATAAAAATAGTATCTGGCCTGATGGAAATAATATTGATATTGAGTTAGCCAAGCTTGTAAATGCAAAGAAAGCCCGCAACGAAGAACTGGGCCGGCCTGGATCGGTGATCAGCATTACCACTCCATACATAATTCCGGATGGAGAAAACAGGATCACTATTGTTGGTGCTCCGAGTATGAGCGACGTCAGAGCCATGATGGTAGGTGTGCGGAATCCGAAACGGAATCCTAAAAAGCAGGATAGTGACGACGGTCAGGCCAAATGCGCCGAAATATGGGTGAACGAATTACGGCTTACCGACTTTAATGAGAAATCGGGCTGGGCTGCAAATGCAAGGGTATCGACCAACCTGGCCGATCTTGGAAATGTTATGATTTCGGGAGCATACAGTTCTCCCGGTTTCGGAAGCATCGAAAAAAAGGTGAATGAAAGGCAGAAGGAAGCCATCACGCAATTCGATGTAGCTACCAACCTCGAGCTGGGTAAATTCCTTCCTGAGAAATCAGGAATCCGCATCCCGGTGCATTACGATTATTCCCAAACGATTAGCAATCCGCAATACAATCCACTCGATCCTGATGTTTTGTATGCTGAGCAAACCCGCGAAATGAATAAGCATGAACGCGATTCGCTCAAACAGCTTACCACCGATGTGATAAAAAGGCAGAACCTAAACTTCATGAATGTTCGTAAGGATAGGATAGGCGCTGCCGGGAAACCCCAGTTATGGGATGTTGAGAATTTTGATCTTTCGTATGCTTACTCCGAGATTAACAGGCATAACAACGACGTGGAAAACGAAAGCAAGAAAACATACCGCGGAGGTCTTGGATATAATTTTGCTGTAAACCCCAAAAGTGTACGCCCCTTTCAAAAGGCAGTAAAATCGAAATCAATGGCACTGATACGCGATTTCAATTTCTATTATCTGCCAAAGTTGCTATCATTCCGTACGGATATGTACCGCGATTACCAGCGCCGTCTTCTTCGTAACAAGAGTGCCGCACTTATCATTCTGGAACCTAATTATACAAAGCAATGGGACTGGAGCCGTATTTATGATGTGAAATATGATTTTTCGCAATCGCTCAAGCTCGACTACAGTGCTAATGTTAACGCCTATATCCTTGAACCTCCCGGAGGTTTCGAGCGACAGAAGAGCAATTACGAAAACTACCGCGATACCGTCTGGAATTCGATAAAGAACTTTGGTTCGACAAACCGTTTCAACCAGATGGCCAACATTAATTATTCTGTACCATTCAACAAAGTACCTATCCTTAACTGGATTACCCTCAATGCCCGTTATGGTGTTAAATACCGCTGGGAAGCTTCACCCCGTTCGCAGCAGGCACGTTTTGGCAATACAATCGAAAACTCCCGCGACATTCAGTTGAACGGAGGACTTCGCTTTACCACCCTGTACGATAAGGTGCCATTCCTGAAAAAGGCCAGACTCGATCTTCAAACCAAGGGCCAGACAGGACCGGGAAAAATGCCGGGCAGGGATGCAGAAAAGGAAAAAGACAAGGAAAAAGGAAAGGGCAAAGAAAAAGAACAGGAGAAAGGCAAAGAAGGGGATATAAAACTTGCCGGTAATGCAGCAAAGGATACTCCTGCCGATAGCCTGGATAAACCAAAAAAGAACTATCTGAAAATTGCAATTACCCAGACTCTGGGCTTGCTGATGTCAGTCAAGGATGCAAATCTTACCTATACGCGGACAAATGGCATCCTTCTACCAGGATTCACTCCTGAACCTGGCCCACTCGGGAACGACTGGGGTATGAATGCGCCGGGACTGGGATTTATTTTCGGAAGCCAGAAGGATATTAAAACAATCGCTGCTACTAACGGATGGATCACTACCGATACGCTGCTGAATAATGCTTATATGACCAGGGCTACCGAAAATCTCACTTTCAGATCGCTGGTAGAGCCTGTGAAAAATCTCAAGATTGATGTAACGGCCGAAAGAGCTTATTCCGTCAGTTACCAGGGTTCCTTTAAAGCCAACAGCCTGGGCGAATTCCCCGATGAGCCAACCTCGGCCCAGGAGCGTGGTAATTTCAGTATGTCCTATTTTATGTGGCCTACAGCCTTCAAAAAAGACAACAGCGATAACGAAAGCCCGGTATTCGAACAGATGTTGTCGTACCGGAAAACGATAGCCGAACGTCTGGCAGTTAATCCGAATTCCGTTGGATTGGATTCACTCGGTTATCCTAATGGATACGGACCAACGCAGCCACAGGTGCTTATGGCATCCTTCATGGCGGCATATAGCGGTAAAGACCCGAATAAGATACAGTTTAATGCTTTTCCGAAAATTCCTTATCCTAACTGGCGTGTTACATACAATGCAAGCCAGGGTATTGAAATACTGCGGAAGTACTTCCAATCCTTTAACATAACACATGCCTACAGGTCGTCGTATTCGGTCGGAGGATTTTTGTCGGATATCAATTACGATGAAGTAGGAGGATTTCCGGCGGCAGTGGATGATGCCAAAAATTTCATCCCCGAAAAGCGAATGGACGTAATTTCGATAACTGAGCAATTCGGTCCGTTTATTGGTTTCGATGTAACCATGAAAAACAGTATGCTCGCCCGCCTCGAATACAAGAAAACAAGGAACCTTTCGCTGAGTTTCGTTAACAACCAATTGACCGAAATGCGCAGCAACGAGCTGGTTGTGGGTACAGGCTACCGTTTTAAGAGTGTTCCTTTCAAAGTACGGTCACTGGCTACCGGCAAAACTGTAAAACTCAAGAGCGACCTGAATGTAAAACTCGATTTCTCCATCCGCGACAGTAAAACTATTCTGAGGCGGATTGAGGAAAACAACAACCAGATTTCGACCGGTACCAAGGTGATATCGATTAATGCTTCGGCCGATTATATGGTCAATCAGAAACTGAATGTCCGTTTGTTTTACGATCAGACAATAAGCAAACCGCATGTTTCGGCCCAGATTCCGACTTCGAACACCAATGCCGGTATTTCACTTCGCTTCACCCTTTCGCAATAATGACTTCGGTATTGTGATTTCCCTGCTGAATGTATATGATTCATGCTATTCAGAATCATTCTATTTTTAAATTTATTGATTGCAGGTTTCGAACAATGCTTAATTTTGCCACTGAAAACTAAAAATACAATGAATATACCAGAAAATCTTTTTTACACCAATGATCATGAGTGGATCAAGGTAGATGGCAACAAAGGTATTGTTGGCGTCACCGACTTTGCCCAGCACCAGTTAGGCGATATCGTATTTGTTGATGTTGATACCGTGGGCGAAACCATTGCCGAAGGTGAAACATTCGGTACCATTGAAGCAGTGAAAACTGTCTCCGATCTTTTTATGCCACTTGCTTCGGAAGTTGTGGAATTTAACGAGGCACTCAGCGGCGAGCCCGAACTTATTAACAAAGATCCATACGGAGAAGGCTGGATAGTGAAAGTTGTGATTGCCGATGTATCGAAATTGTCGTCACTTCTTACTGCCGAACAATATAAAGCAGTAGTAGAAGCATAGCACACCTCACTTATTTCTTGTTTTGCAGCATGTGCCCGATCTGATCAGGTAAAGTAGTTGCTGCGTTTATATGGGATTATATTCCTGTATATCGAAAATAAATTGAAACCCTTCCGGAAGCGGAAGGGTTTTTTAGTATGTGCCCGGAATTTTCAGGATTTCGCGTACAAACCACAATTCATAGGCAGGATCAAGAAATTCGGCTGTTTTACCCCGAAATTCGATAAATTCTTTTTCCACAAGGGCTTTTTTGAGTTTGCTCACATTGGCCGAACTCCCTAATCTGAATTTTTGCAATACCTCTTTGTTGCTATAGCCATCTGATGTTCCCGATGCAACTGTTTTGAGAAAGTTGAGCTGTGTTTCGCTCAAAAAATCGTTTTCCCGCTGATAAAGCATATCGTTTTGAGCCAACAGATCCCACAAACGCAATTTTTCCACAACTAACCATGCGGTTAGTAACCGATTGGTTAGTTACTAAGTGGTTAGTGTTTTAATATGATGATAAACAAGTATATAAGTCCAATTTTAATTTCAAAATGTATACTATAATTATGCGATTTCACTACTGGAATGACAGCAAATACATTCTCATTCAAATAGCCTGTCCACCTTTTTTATTTAGGCAACTAAATCCTGAAACTACAATGTCCAAGATTTCAAAATAGTATATTACACTGTTTTGGGTACACTAATTACCAATTAGCAATATGTGTATTTTTCACCAAGTGAAACTTTCAAAATAACTTCCCCGAAACTCAATTGGAAATTCAAAAAAAACCACTAACTTTTTAAAAACTCAATTTATGAATGTAAACATTAAAAGACAGCTATTTGCTATCGCAAATAATCTTCGGGACTTTGGCTAATGGGGTTACTTATTTTTCTGCCAATATTCAGTCCCGTAGGGACAATATATTGGTAGAAAGCAAAATACATGTCAGAATAAAGTCCCATAGGGACGATATAAAAATCAGTCATACATGAGCTGGATTCGTTCGCTTCTGTAATTTGAATTGGGGAAGTTATTTTAACATCTTTACTAATCAGAAATTAGTAAATTGCATTTCTCAGCAAGTGCAGTTAAATATAATACCCGATGAGCTTCAAAGTTATATATCATTTTTCCAAAATGCTTATCAGTACCTTTGCTACATGATTGTTACCCATATAAAAGAGAATGCAGTATTCGAATCCCTTGGAAACAGACAATTGATAAATACACTCGGTTGTAAAATAATATTAGTTCAAAACGCCAAATTATAAAGATGGCTCCAAAACAGGCAGGCTTTCGATTCGCGACAAAATCTATACCCTGTCAGTAGCTCCCTGCAAACTGTTTTGTTCATGTATTGTTTCATTAATGTAATTTCCAACTATCTATGTCAGTTTTTAAACCTGAAGTCTTCCAGGGAAAAATGTCGTACAAACGATATTTTGAGGGCTGGTACTTCAAGCACGTCTCCAAAGGCATGGATTATGTATGCTCAATCATTCCCGGCATCTCGCTCAATCCCGTAAATCCTCACGCATTTATTCAGTTTATTAACGGGCTCACCGGCGAAACACAGTATATTGAATACCCGGTTTCTTCATTCAGATTCGACAAACACAGATTCTCGGTTCAGATAGGGGATTCAGTGTTTTCAGCGGATAGCATTCTTTTAAATATCGATTCTCCGCTAATTACAGTAAGTGGAAGATTGAGTTATTCGGGCAGTATAAAGTACCCTGCCTCGGTTTTTTCGCCGGGAATAATGGGCTGGTATTCATTTGTTCCGTTTATGGAATGCAAACATGGGGTAGTATCCGTTTCGCATCGTATTGATGGAAGCCTTACAATTAATGGCACACAGGTTGATTTTTCGGGAGGCAAGGGTTATATCGAAAAGGATTGGGGACGATCGTTTCCTGAATCATGGATATGGTTGCAAAGCAATAATTTCGCAAACTCCGATGCCTGTATTATGATGAGTATAGCCAAAATACCCTGGCTGGGTAGCTATTTTACAGGGTTTCTCGGATTTTTATATTTCAATGGCATCTTTTATCCGTTCAGTACGTACAATAAGTCGGAGATTACCGATATCAGTTTTCAGGACGAAAGGCTGACTCTTGGTTTCAGAAGCAAGAAATACAGGCTTATAATAACTACCGAACTAAAGAATTCAGGTATTCTGCTTGCCCCCGTTTCCGGCGAAATGAGCCGGCATATCAAGGAAAGTGTGGATTCGGAGCTTGATGTTTGCCTGATGGATAACAAGGGTGTTGAACTTTATCGTGATAAGGCATTTCGAGCCGGGCTCGAAGTGATAGAGAGTATTTTTGAGATTGTAAAAGTAAAAGGCAGTACAGAGAATAGAATGGCTACATTTTAATTTAATTTTCTGTTGAATGAATGGACAACCAGCATCTAGTTTTAAAAATATCCTGATATGATATCAGTTTTATAAAAACAATTCAATCAAAAATATTTGATGATGATTGACCAATAATGTTAATTAAGGTATTACCATCCGGACCTATTCAGAAATGTAAACTCTTTCTGCTTTTTGCATGATCAAAAAGCAGCAAAAAATCTAGGCTTTATAAAAATACTGGCGGTTCTAAGCCGAAGGTATCTCCTCGCAATACAAGGCATGAAAGATGGCACAAAACATATCATTTGTAGTTGCTGTGTATTGCTACGCACATGCCATACACACATACCTCCGGCAAGAATCGCAGGCGTATTTTTCTAATGCCGGTCCCTACCAGAATATTTACTCTAATGACAGCCATACAGGTTCGGGAATTGGCTAAATTGTAATAAAAAATATTGTCCTGACATTTAAATAGAAAAGGTCAGATTGGGAATCTATAAAGCTTTCAGACCAATCAGTTAATAAGTTCAAAGAATCCTTTATCAGCATTATAGCTGTAAATTTCTCCGGTTTCGATAATGTAGTACCATCCGCTGATGTTGAGCAGACCTTTCTCATATTTTTCAGCTATGTATGGGTAGGTCAAAAGATGATTTATCTGTTCCACCACATTCATTTGTTCAGTCAGCCATTCCCTGGAGGCATGATTTCCATCCGGTAACAATTTCAAAACCTTTTCCTTTACCGGAAGTGCAAGCTCAAGCCATTTCCGGGTATGAGGGATTTTCAGAAAATACTCATCAGGCTTGAATAATGCAGCACATCCTCCGCAATTGGAATGACCACAAACAACAATATTTTCCACTTCCAGAGCCTGGATGGCAAATTCAATGGCTGAAAGGGTTGCCAGATATTCACCTGAAAGTTGATACGGCGGAACTATATTGGCCACGTTCCTGATGATAAACAATTCGCCGGGCATGGTGGTGGTAATCATTCCGGGAACCAGCCTCGAATCGGAACATCCTATAAAAAGAGTATGCGGATTTTGTTCCTTTCCCAGTTCCGAAAATAACTTCTCGTGCGTTTCAAAATCGTTTTGCCGGAAAGCAACGGCGCCATCTATCAGCTTTTTCACACAATAAATTATATTGTTAATGTCGACTTTTGCTAAGCCTTAAACAGCCGAACCCGGTTTTTGTAGTAAGCGTTGTTGCTTTTTTTGTATGTTAGTTCAAATTGCAAACCGCAATAAGGCGTTTTTGCAATTATCCATATCCGATAAACTTAGGCTACATATTATTTTGATGTGCTGGAAGCAAATTGTGAGGTACGAGATCTTAAACAAACTGAATGTTTTTAGTGATACCAGATTGGATAATTTTTTCTCTTACTTTTTGCTGTGTATTGCTACGCGCATGCCATTCGCACATCCCTCCGTCAAGAAACTCTAACATATTTTTCTGAGGCCGGTCTCTACTACGAAAGTATTTCCTTACGGCATTATGTGGAGCAACGATTTGGCTCATGAGCACGATTAATAGGGTGTATGGACCGGCCTAAGATAAATTTTAAAACAGCTGTAGCTGAAGGTAAAAGGCGTAGGCATGTGTGTAGCAAAACACCAGCTTCACGTGCTGTAAGGATGTTGTTCAACTGTGTAAAGCCTTGTTTTGCGAGCCTTTACCGAAGCGTACAGATGTTTAAAATTTATCTTAAGCCTTGATCTTTTGGTCCTTTTGTATTAAGACAAAAGGACGGAAATAAAATCAAATAATAGATTTTACTTCAAGAAGTATTATATCCCAGCACATCAAAATATTATCTTGCCTAAACTTCACCTAAACTAACTTTTCATTTCAGAAGTACATACCTGAAGATGCCTGCTATCCGGCCTTTTCGGGATGGAAATAATTGTAAACTATGCCGCCTTTCGAAACTCCTGCCACTTTTTCCAGTTCTGTTTTTGATGCCTCTCTGATTCCTTTAACAGACCGGAATTTTCGAAGCAACAATGTGGAAGTGCTTTCGCCAACCCCGGCGATTTCGGTAAGTTCGGTTTTAATTGTCCCTTTTTCGCGGCGCTTGCGGTGATGGGTGATACCAAACCGGTGGGCTTCGTCGCGCAGTTGCTGAATGATACGGAGCGTTTCCGATTTTTTATCAATGTATAAAGGCAAGGAGTCGCCTGGATAATAGATTTCTTCCAGTTTCTTGGCAATGCCAATCACGGCCACCTTACCATGCAACCCTAATTTATTAATGCTTTCCATTGCTGAACTAAGCTGTCCTTTCCCGCCGTCGACTATGATGAGCTGAGGTAAAGGCTGGTTTTCGTCAATAACGCGCTTGTAGCGGCGGAAAATCACCTCCTCCATGGATGCAAAGTCATTAGGACCTTCCACTGTTTTAATATTGAAATGCCTGTACTCTTTTTTATCGGGTTTGCCATTGGTAAAAACAACCATGGCAGCTACAGGAAAGGATCCCTGTATATTGGAGTTGTCGAAGCAGTCGATCCTTACCGGATGTTCTTTGAGCCTCAGGTCAGCCTGCATCTGCTCCATGATTCGCAGAGTATGTCTTTCGGGATCAACACGTTCAAGCTGTTTGTGCTTTTCGATCATATAGTATTTTGCGTTGCGTTCCGAAAGTTCCAGCAGGCTCTTCTTTTCGCCGCGAATCGGGGTGGTATAAGTTACACCTGGCAGGACGACATCAGGTTTAAATGGTAAAATGATTTCAGGCGAATCGGAATCAAATCGTTCGCGCAATTCAATGATGGCCAGCAAAAGAAGCTCTTCGGGTGTTTCGTCCAGTTTTTTCCGTATTTCGACTGTATGTGCCTGAATAATGCTGCCGTTTATCACTTTCATAAAGTTGATATAAGCAGCCGTTGACTCTTCCACATAGGAGAAAATATCCACGTTATGAATGGATGGACTTACAATGGTGGACTTACTCTGGTAACGGTCGAGCAACACAATCTTCTCCTTAACAACATGTGCTTTTTCAAACTGGTATGTATCAGCATATTCTTTCATCATGCCGGCAAGATGCTGCCGCACGGAAGAGATATTACCCCGCAGTATATTTCGTATTTCCTGCAGCGACCCTGCATAATTTTCCTCCGTCTGCAAACCTTCGCATGGACCCAGACAGTTATTAATATGATATTCAAGACACACCTTATACTTCCCGGTCCTGATATTAGCTTCACCCAGGTTGAGGTGACAGGTTCGCAACTGATACAATTGCCGGATAAGATCGAGCAGAGTGTGCATCATTTTACCCGAAGCATAGGGTCCGAAATAGTCGGACCCGTCATTTATGCGGTTTCGTGTCGAAAAAATGCGGGGAAAAGCTTCTTTTTTGATGCAGATCCAGGGGTAGGTCTTATCATCCTTCAGCATCACGTTGTAGCGTGGCTGGTATTTCTTTATCAGGTTGTTTTCGAGTAACAGTGCATCCAGTTCGGTGTCAACTATCACCGTGCGTATATCTGCAATTTTCTGTACCAGTATCCGAACCTTTCCAATCAGAGATGCATCGCGGCGGAAATAGGACGAAACTCTTTTCTTTAAATTCTTGGCTTTTCCTACGTACAGAATTTTACCATCCTTGTCGTAATATTGATACACACCGGGACTGTCGGGCAGTTCGCGTACAATATTCTCGATATGTGTGGAGTGCTTGGACAAAGGAAGGGTTTAGGGGTTTGGTTTTAGGGTTTAGGCTGTTAGACTGTTAGGCTGTTAGACTGTTAGGCTGTTAGGGGGTTAGGCTGTTAGGGATTTCAATTGGGAGGTATCGAAATGCTACATTATTTCAGTTTCTCTGTTTCCAGTTTCTCAGATTCCAGTTTCCAGTTTCTCTGTTTCCAGTTTCTCAGATTCCCGTTTCCAGTTTCCAGTTTCCAGTTTCCAGATTCTCAGTTTCCAGATTCTTTACTCTTCCTCCCTCATATGATTCCACCCCAGAGCCTCAATTTTAATCAGTGGTCCGTTAATGCTGGCTAAAAAGGCTCCGGCATTGGGCTCAGTCATATGACCTATAATGCTGATGCCCTCGAGTCCTTTTACTTTTTCGAAGTCAGTCATGCTGATAGTAAACAGTAGTTCATAGTCTTCGCCTCCGTTCATAGCAGCTGTAACCGGCTGAATATTAAATTCTTCAGCAGCAGCAATCATCATGGCATCGAGTGGAATTTTATCTTCAAAAATACGGCAACCTAACCCTGAATCTTCGCAGAGATGCAGGACTTCGGAAGCAAGTCCGTCAGAAATATCTATCATGGCTGTAGGCTTTACTCCGGCTGCTTTCAAAAGTTCGAGAATATCAGTGCGGGGTTCTGGTTTCAGCTGTCGCTCCAGTATATAATCGTGACCCGATAATTCAGGCTGCATATCAGGGTTGGCCTCGTAAACCTTTTTTTCGCGTTCGAGCAGAAGCAGACCCATATACGCGCTTCCCAGGTCGCCGCTCACACAAAGAAGGTCATTTTCTTTCGCGGTACTACGGTAAACAACATCCTGCTTTTCAGCCTCTCCGGTTACGGTTAACGATAAAAACAGTCCGTGTACCGAAGAGGTTGTATCGCCACCTGCAAGGTCCACATGGTAGCGATCGCAAGCCAGCCTTATGCCTTCATATATTTCTTCGAGTGCTTCAACCGGGAAACGGTTCGATACCGAAATGCCGACAAAAAGCTGCCTCGGTTTACCATTCATTGCCACAATATCCGAGAAATTTACGGCAGCACATTTATACCCCAGATGCCTGAGAGGCACGTACGAAAGATCGAAATGAACACCCTCGACCAGAAGATCAGTGGAAACCAGTGTTACTTTATCGCCATAGTCGATTACGGCTGCATCGTCGCCTATGCCTTTGATGGTGGAAGGCTGCTTGCTGGTAAAAGTATTGGTAAGGTGTTTTATCAGTCCGAATTCGCCTAAAGATGAAAGCTCAGTTCGTGTTATTGGGGCAGGGTTGGTCATGGGTTTCTATTTGCTGCAAAATTAGGATTTTTATTCTCCCACAAAACAAGCCTGGCTTTTGCATGCTGATGGAAGACAGATAGTAGAATTTATACTCCCTCGCTTCCGCGCAAATCCTATGGTGCGGTGCAGTAGCAATCAATTTTGTCAAACATTAATATTCTATTGATAAATTTGCTTATTGAGTTGTAATTACAAATTCAATAATCCTGAAGGAGCATATTTTGTATGTTTTGCAGTAGAGGGCTTGGTCTTTTAAACCGGAAGATTATGTTTATAGCAGTGCCATTGATTATGCAGGAAAAAGGGCTTACCCGAAAATGTTATACTTTTGGATTTATAGAATCACGCGATAAGGATTACCTTCGCTGAGAAAGTTCGCGCGGCAACGGGGGGATAGGCAAGCGCTACAAGCGCGCGAACAATGCTATTAAGTTAAGGGGGTATTGATATTTATATTGATTTTGATGTATTTAGAAAAAGTTCTAATTTTGATGAAAACCCCATGAAAAAAACCTAACCATTTTCAATTCTGTCAGTCGGTTCATTCACGCTGCTGAAACTGTTAGCAAATATAAAACTAGCACTAATTTATTTACTAGAAGCAGGAAACTTTCTTTTGATACAGTGATTTCAATTTTGCT
>Ga0208789_1000403_pt1 | contig 42369 bp, 38 predicted proteins | sample Methanotroph_Enr_FD_187368 | JGI IMG/M metagenome (GOLD analysis project Ga0208789, IMG submission 187368) | Enriched soil microbial communities from Old Woman Creek wetland in Ohio, USA - Methanotroph_Enrichment_5 (SPAdes) (version 2) | ecosystem: Environmental > Terrestrial > Soil > Wetlands...
CGGCACCCTCCCGCACATGGAGGCGGCCCACCGTTTCTACGCGCGGAACGGGTTCCGGCGGATCGATCCCGGGAGCCTGCCGCCGGACTTCCCCCGCATGGCCGTGGACACGGTCTTCTACGCCCTAGAGCTTCCCCGTGCCGCGGCGCGGTGAGGCCGCCCGCCGCCTGGGGGTCCGCACGGAGCGGCTGACCCTCTGGCTGCTCTGGCTCCGGGGCTGGGACCTGGTGGCCTGGCGCCAGAAGCTGGGCCGCTGGGAGCTGGACCTGCTGGTGAGCCGGGGACCCGAGCTGCGCCTGGTGGAGGTCAAGGCCCGCCGCCCCGGGGCCTGGACCGGCGCCGACACCGCCCTGGCCCCCGACCAGCGCCAGCGGCTGCAGCGGGCCCTGCGGAGCTGGCTGGACCGGGTCCCCTGGCCGGGCGCCGTGACCTTCCAGCGGGTGAGCTGGGCCGGCTGGCGGTGGCGGTTCCATCCGCCGGAACGGTGGGATTCATTGAAGATCCCGAGGTAGGAGCCCCCTCCGGTCATCAAGGACCGCCACGAAGGCAAGCCTGGCGCGCCTGCCTGCCTTCGTGGCCTGGCTGTTCCCTTCGTGCCCTTCGTGGAGATCCTTTCCCCGCACACCCCGGCCGTTGGCACACCCCTCGCCCCGCACCCATCGGGTGTCGGTATGTTGACCTTCCTGGACCGTCTGCTTCCGTATATGGGCCGCTTGGCCAAGCGGTCGGACCTGGCTGCGCCCCTGTTTGTGCTGATCGTGCTGGTGGTGATGATCCTGCCCCTGCCGGCCTTTGCGGTGGACCTGCTCATCGCCCTGAACATCACCCTGAGCCTGCTGATCCTCATGGTGGGCATGTATGTCCCACGCCCCAAGGAGTTCAGCTCCTACCCTTCGGTGCTGCTGGTGGTGACGCTTTTCCGTCTGTCCATCAACGTGGCCACCACCCGCCGGATCCTGCTCTACGCCGGGGACCAGGGGCCGGACGCCGCGGGGCACATGGTCAAGGCCTTCGGCCAGTTCGTGGTGGGAGGCAGCTATGTCATCGGCCTGGTGGTCTTCCTCATCCTGCTGGCCATCCAGTTCCTGGTCATCAACCACGGCGCCGGCCGCATCGCCGAGGTGACGGCCCGGTTCACCCTGGACGCCATGCCCGGCAAGCAGATGGCCATCGACGCCGACCTGAACGCGGGCTACATCGACGAGCAGGAGGCCCGCCGCCGCCGCAAGGACCTCCAGGAGGAGGCCGGCTTCTACGGGGCCATGGACGGCGCCGTGAAGTTCACCCAGCGGGACTCGGTGGCCTCGCTGATCATCCTGTCCGTGAACATCGTGGCCGGCATCATCCTGGGGGTGGTCCAATACAACCTGCCCGTCACTCAGGCCATGCAGATCTACACCCTGCTGACGGTGGGCGACGGCCTGGTGACGGTCATCCCCAGCCTCCTCGTCAGTGTGGGCGGCGCCATCCTCACCACCCGCAGCGGGGCGGACTCCGGTGGCCTGGGCGGGGAGGTGCTGGGCCAGATGGGCGCGGATCCCCGGCCCCTGGGCATCGCCTCCGCGGTGCTCTTCCTCTTTGGGGCCGTTCCAGGCCTGCCCCTCTTCCCGTTCTGGGTCATGGGCTCGATCTTCGGCGTCATGGCCTACGCGGCCTGGAAGCTGCCGAAGCCCACCCCCGCCGCCCTGGCCGCGGAAGCGGCCGCTGCGGAAAAGGCCAAGGCCGCCGCCGAGGCCGGCGAGAAGGTGGAGGGTCTCCTCAAAGTGGATCCCCTGGGCCTGGAGGTGGGCTACGGCCTCATCCCCATGCTGGATGTGAACCAGGGTGGCACCGTGCTGGAGCGCATCAAGGCCGTCCGACGCCAGATGGCCCAGGAGCTGGGCATCGTGGTGCCCCCGGTCCGCATCCGGGACAACCTGCAGCTCCCGCCGAACACCTACCGCATCCTGCTCCGGGGCGAGGAGATCGCCCGGGCCGACCTGCAGCCCACCCAGTTCCTGGCCATGAATCCCGGCACGGCCACGGAGGACCTGGCTGGCGTCCCCACGAAGGAGCCCGCCTTCGGCCTGCCCGCCTACTGGATCGGCGAGGCCATGAAGGATCGCGCCCAGATGATCGGCTACACCGTGGTGGAGCCCGCGACGGTGCTGACCACCCACCTCTCCGAGCTCATCAAGCAGCACGCCCCGGAACTGCTGGGCCGGGTGGAGGTCCAGCACCTCCTGGACACCCTGAAGGAATCCTCGCCCAAGCTGGTGGACGATCTCATCCCCAATGTCATCTCCGTGGGCATCCTCCAGAAGGTGATGCACAACCTCCTGCGGGAGCGGGTGCCTGTGCGGGACCTGGGCCGCATCCTGGAGACCACCGCCGATGCCGCCGGCATGACCAAGGACGTGGGCTTCATCACGGAATACGTCCGCCAGGCCCTGGGCCGGGTGCTGACGGGGCCCCACCTCTCCGACAACGGCGAGCTGGGCGTGCTGGTGCTGGACCCGCAGATCGAGCAGACCCTCCAGGGCGGCATCGAGCAGACGGACCGGGGCAGCTTCCTGGCCCTGGAGCCGGTCCGCAGCCAGGAGCTGCTGGCCCGCATCGCCAACGGCATCGCCGCCATGCTGCCCGGGGCCCAGCCCGTCCTGCTCACCAACCCGGTGGTGCGGCCGCACCTGCGGCGCCTCCTGGAGCGGGCCCTGCCCCACCTGGTGGTGCTCAGCCACAGCGAGATCCCCGCAGACATCCGCGTGGTGAACCTGGGAACGGTGTCCTGATGCCCCAGCACCTCACAGCCCACAGCCCACGGCCCACAGCCCACCCCGAGGGTGACCCATGCGCGTGAAGACCTTCGAAGCCGCCTCCATGCAGGAAGCCCTGGACATCGTGAAGAAGGAGATGGGCGAGGAGGCCTTCATCCTCTCGACCCGCACCCGGCGGCGACCCGCGGCCCTCGGCCTGGGCGAGGAGACCCTCATCGAGGTCACGGCCGCCGTGGACGAGGCCGCCCAGGCCCCCGTGCTGAAGGAGCAGGCCGTGGGCGCGCCGCCGCTGACCTACGGGCTCCGCCCCTCGATGCCTCCCCCACCCGTGGCCCGCCCCGCCCGGGAGGCGGCCCGGCCCCCGGCCGGCCCCCCGCCCCCGCCCGTGGATCTGCAGCCCCTCCGCCGGGAGTTGCTGGAGATCAAGGGCGCCGTGGCCGCACTGAAGGACCAGGACCAGCGCAACGCCTCCATCCTGGAGGAGCTGGACCACCTGAAGACCATGCTGAATCGGCTCCAGCGACAGGGGATGCCTCCCGCCCAGTTGCAGCTGCCCCCCAGCCTGCTGAACCTCTACGGGGATCTGGCGGCCAATGACGTGGAGCCCATGATCGCCCTGCGGCTCTGCGAGTTCGCCCAGCGGGCCCTCACGGAGCAGGATGGCGACGGCACCTCGGGGAACGTGGACCCCGAGCGGGCGCGGCTCTTCCTCCGGCGGGTCATCGCGGACTTCATCCCCGTGGCCTCTCCCATCCAGCTCGACCCCGGCAAGATGCGCGTGGCGGCCCTGGTGGGACCCACGGGCGTGGGCAAGACCACCACCCTGGCCAAGCTGGCCGCCTACGCCCAGCTGAAACTCAAGCAGAAGGTGGCGCTGCTCACCCTGGACACCTACCGCATGGCGGCCGTGGACCAGCTCCAGCAGTACGCCCAGATCCTGCAGGTGCCCATGCACGTGGCCCTCACCGTGGAGGACCTCCGCGGCGCCATCCGCTTCTACCAGGACCGGGCCCTGGTGCTCATCGACACGCCAGGCCACAGCCCCAAGGACACCGAGGTGCTGGGCCAGCTCCGCGGCCTGCTGGACGAGCTGCCGGAGGTGGAGACGCACCTGGTGCTGTCCGCCACCACCAAGCCCCGCGACCTCACCGAGATCGCGGCCCGCTACGAGCCCCTGCACCCCACCCGGCTCCTCTTCACCAAGCTGGACGAGACCTCCACCTACGGCCCCATCCTCAGCACCCTGGTGCGCGTGAAGCGGCCCCTCAGCTACCTGGGCACCGGCCAGGAAGTGCCCGAGGCCCTGGAGCTGGCCACCAGCCGGCGGGTGGCGGATCTCATCCTCCCCGGCGTCAAGGAGGTTCAATGAACGATCAGGCCTCCCGGCTCCGCACCATGGCCCAGGGGCAGCGCCCCGAGGCCCCCCTCTTCGCGGCCCGCGTGCTGGCGATCACCTCCGGCAAGGGCGGCGTGGGCAAGACCAACGTCGTGGCCGGCCTGGCCCAGGCTCTGGCCCAGCAGGGCCAGCGCGTGGTGGTCATGGACGCGGACTTCGGTCTCGCGAACCTGGACATCCTGCTGGGCCTCACGCCCAGGTTCACCCTGGAGCACGTCCTCCGCGGCGAGAAGGTGCTGGAGGAGATCCTCGTGGAGAGCGCCTACGGCGTGAGGATCATCCCCGCGAGCAGCGGCATCCAGGAACTCACCCGCCTGGACACCGTCTCCGAACTCCGGCTGGTGCAAGGCCTCCAGCGCGTGGCGGAAACCGCGGACTGGCTGCTCATCGACACGGCCGCCGGCATCCACGATTCCGTTCTCAAGCTCCTCATGGCGGCCCAGGAGGTGGTCCTGGTCACCACGCCCGAACCCACCAGCCTGGTGGATGCCTATGCCATGGTGAAGGTGCTCCACCTGCGTGAGGCCTCGAAGCCCCTCTGGCTGCTGGTGAACAACGGGCAGAGCAGCGAGGAGGCGCAGGAGACGATCGAGCAGCTGCAGGCGGCCACGGAACGGTTCCTGGGCAAGCAGCTCAATGTCCTGGGCATGATCCCCTCGGACCCCTTCATCCTCCAGGCCGTGCGCCAACAGAAGGGGGTGGTGGACCTGTTCCCGCGGAGTCCCTCGGCCCAGGCCTTCCAGGCCCTGGCCAGGCAGCTGCTGGGCCAGGTGTCCTTGCAGCCCGGCGGCTTTGCGGCATTCTGGAGGCAGCTCGCCTCCGACGACGCCCCCTAGCGGCGGATCCATGACCCCCGACCCGAACCAGCCCGCCGATCCCGGCCAGCCGCTGAGCGGCGAGGCCCTGCGGGCCGTGGAAGCGGCGCCCGCCGCCCTGCGCCCCTGGGCCGCCATGGCCGCCGCCAAGGCCTACGGCAAAGGACTGCCCCTGCCCCTTCCCCTGGCCCCCGCCGCCCCGGCCGCCCCGGCCGCCATCCCCGCCGCGGAGGGCGGCGAGGCCCCGGAGCCCTTCGACCGCGAGAACCGCGAGCAGATCATCAAGGACTACGTGCCCCTGGTGAAGTTCGTGGCGCACCGCATCTCCTCCCGCCTGCCCTCCCACGTGGAGCTGGACGACCTCATCCACAGCGGCATCCTCGGCCTGATGGACGCCATCGAGAAGTTCGAGCCGGCGCGCAACATCAAGTTCAAGACCTACGCGGAACTGAGGGTCAAGGGGGCCATCCTGGACGGCCTGCGGGATCTGGACTGGGTACCCCGCAGCCTGCGCCGCAAGAAGAAGGACATCGAGACCGCGTACCACCTGCTGGAGCAGCAGATGGGCCGGGCCGCCACGGACGAGGAGGTGGCCGTCCACCTGGGTGTGCCCCTGGAAGAACTCCACCGGAGCCTGGACGAGCTGAAGGGCGTCACCCTGGGCACCTTCGTGGAGGTGGGCGAGGACGGCGAGGGCGAGAGCATCATCAGCTTCGTGCCGGACCCGGATGCCGAGGACCCCCACCACACCTTCCAGGCCGCGGAGCTGAAGGACATCCTCCGGGTGGCCATGGAGGTGCTGCCCAAGAAGGAGAAGTTCGTGGTCCAGCTCTACTACTTCGACGAGCTGACCATGAAGGAGATCGGGACCCTCCTGAACATCACCGAGTCCCGGGTATCCCAATTGCATACCAAGGCCATGCTGCGGCTCCGGGGCAAACTCCTGGAACAGCGCATCGAAGGGTAGTCCATGGCCAAGATACTGAGTCAGGAAGAGGTTGATGCGCTGCTGAAGTCCCACAGCCGGGGGGGCGCCAAGGCGCCGGCCGCCGCGGGGCCAGAGCGGGGGGTACCCCCCGCCCAGGCAAAAAAAGCCCAGGCCCAGCGCAAGGTCACCCTCTACAACTTCCGCCGGCCGGACCGGGTGAGCCGGGAGCAGATGCGCTCCCTGCACTTCATGCACGACCGGTTCGCCCGCAACTTCTCCAGCTCCCTCAGCGCCTACCTGCGGACCATCACCGAGGTGAACCTGGTGAGTGTGGAACAGCTCAGCTACCAGGAGTTCCTGCTCTCCGTGCCGGATCCCACCTGCTTCAACGCCATCTCCATCAAGCCCCTGGAGGGCGCGCTGGCCCTGGAGGTGAACCCCACCTTGGTGTTCCCCATCATCGACAAGATGCTGGGAGGGCCCGGTGAGCCGCTGAAGCAGCTCCGCACCATGACGGACATCGAGCAGAGCATCTTCGACGGCGTGCTCAAGCTGGTGCTCGAGGATATGCGCGAGGCCTGGCGGGGCATCATCGATCTCGACTTCCGTATCCAGGCCCGGGAAACCAGCCCCCAGCTCATCCAGATCGTGGCCCCCAACGAGGTGGTCCTGCTGGTGGTCTTCGAGGTGAAGATGGGCCCCGTGAGCGGGATGATCAACCTGGCCATCCCCAGCATCATCCTCGAGCCCATCTCCACCAAGTTCGATCAGGAGATGTTCACGGGCTACAAGAAGTCCTCCACCTTCGAGGAGGCCCGCCTGCTCATGGCCAGCCTGAAGCGCTGCCCCATGGAGGCCGCGGCGGAGATCCGCGGCACCAACCTCCGCATGGAGGAGGTGCTGCAGCTCAAGCCCGGCGACCTCATCCCCCTCACCAAGCGCTTCGACGCCGAGCTGGACCTGGTGGTGGACGGGATCCCTCGCTTCACGGGCTTCGTGGCCCTGAATCCCAACGAGAAACGCGTCTTCCAAGTGACCGGCAGCCGGTCTGAAGGGTGAACCATGGATGCCCGCGACACCGAGTTCTATCAGAAAGTGGGCGCTGCCTTCTCGGAGAGCATGGCCTCCGTGTTCTCCATGCTCACGGGGCGGGAGTTCCAGATGAGCGCCGCGCCTGGCGAACTCCTGCAGATCCCGGGCGTGGCCGGCCTTCACGAGGGCCCGGCCATCGTCGTGAAGGCCCACTACCAGAAAGGGCTGAGCGGAGCCCTGGCCTTCACCCTCCCCCTGCGGGAGGGGACCATGCTGGTCGACCTCATGCTGGGCGGGGAGGGCGCCCCGTCGGATGAGCTCGTGGGGGATTCCAAGGACGCCCTGGCCGAGACCTTCAACCAGGTAATGGGCAGCGCCAACCAGACCCTCTCGGATCTGGCGGGGGAGACCTTCGCCATCGCCAACGTGGAGATCAGCGCCACGGCTCCCGAAGCCGGCCCCCTTGGCGAGCTGCTGGGCGCCGGGACCTTCCAGGACGTGGCCCTGGCCACCTCCCAGGACGCCCTCAAGACCACCATCCACCTCCTCTTCCCGGATGCGCTGCTCCAGCAGATGAAGCGCAAGCTGGGCCTGGCCGAAGCTCCCCCCGCCCCGGCGGCCCCGGCCCCCTCCCCGGTCGCCGCACAGGCCGCCCCCGCCCGCCAGGCCCCCGCGGCCACCGGCCCCGTGGTGGATTCGGGAAACCTGGACCTGCTGCTCGACATCCAGCTCCCCGTCGTCGTCCGCATGGGCCAGACGGAAATGCAGATGGGTGAGCTGCTGAAGCTCACGCCCGGCTCCATCCTGGAGCTGAACCGCAGCGCGGACGCCCCGGTGGAGCTGCTGGTCAACGGCAAGCTCATCGCCAAGGGCGAGGTGGTGGTGGTGGACGGCAACTTCGCCTTCCGCATCACGGAGATCGAGAGCCGGGCCAACCGGATCCGCAGCCTGGGGTGACCGGGACCCCCGCTTAAACCATCTCCCGGTCCCGGGCCTCTTTACTGGAGTCCCTGTCCGGACAATCGGGAGGATGAGGTGGTCCAGCATCGCGCCTTCGGTCCGTGGCTGCTTGCCGCATCGGCCTGCCTGGCCCTGGCCTGCGGGGGCGGCGGGTCCTCCAGCACTTCCCCCGGTGCGCCGGCGGCGGATCCCTGGGCCCCCGTGACGGCCGCCATCCAGGCCGCCCAGTCCCAGTTCCCCAATGGGCTTTGCGTGGAGGTGGCCACCCCGGCGGGCGTGGTGTACTCCCGCGGCTTCGGGGGCTTCACCAACCAGGACGCCGTCCTCGTGGCCTCGGCCTCGAAGTGGGTGAGCGGCTCGATCATCCTCCGCCTGGTGGACCAGGGCGTCTTCCCCCACGGCCTGGACACCCAGACGAAGGAACTGCTGGTGGACGCCAACGGCCAGCCCTGGAGCGGCAACATGGGCGATATCAGCCTCCGCCAGCTCCTCAGCTTCACCTCCGGCATCAGCGGCGACGACACCGCCTCGGAGAACGTGCTCATCACCCTCAAGGCGGCCGTGGATCAGATCTACACGGACGAGGCAGCCACCGCCTCCGCGCCAGGGAGCTATTTCTACTACGGGAACACCCACCTCCGGATCGCTGCCCGGATGGCGGAGGTGGCCACGGGCAGGAGCTGGGCCCAGATCTTCGCGGCCCAGCTCCATGATCCCTGGGGATGGTCCAGCACCAGCATCTACAGCGGTGGCGGGCCCAACCCCAATCCCGCCGGCGGCCTCAAGTGCACCGGGCTGGAGTACATGCGGTTCCTGATGATGCAGCTGCGCAGGGGCCTGGACGGCACCCAGGTCTTCCTGTCCACGTCCGCGGTCACGGCCCAGCGCACGGACGCCTACGGGCCCTCGACCACCATCGCCTACAGCCCCTATGTCCAGGCCGTGGGGAAGACCTTCCACTACGGCCTCTGCAACTGGCTGGAGACCGCTGGGGGCGGGGCGCCGACCGCGTCGGACCCGATCATCCGCTACTCCAGCACGGGCACCTTCGGCTGGGCCCCCTGGGTCACGGCGGATGGCGCCTACGGCGGGATCCTCATGACCCAGCAGCCCACCCAGGGCGACACGGTCCCCTCCGAGAACCTGAAGGCCCAGCTGGATCCCCTCATCCGGACCGCCCTGGCCCAGAATCCCCCGATCCTCCGCACCGTGCCCTGAACATGGACGCCCCCGGTTCCCGGCCGGTACACTGAGATCATGTCGCTAAGCCTCCTCCTGATTGGTCTGCTCGTCGGCTTCGCGGGGGGGCTCTTCGGCAAGGGGGGCAGCGCGGTGGCCACGCCCCTGCTCCAGCTGGCGGGCGTTCCGGCCTTCTTCGCCGTAGCCTCGCCCCTCCCCGCCACCATTCCGGGGACGCTCGTGGCGAGCCTGGCCTACCTCAAGGAGGGCCTCTACGACCGGCAGGTGGTGTTCTGGAGCGTGGCCCTGGGGTTCCCGGCCACCCTCCTCGGAGCCTGGAGCAGCGAATTCGTGGGGGGCACCGGCCTGCTGCTCCTCAGCAACCTGGTCATCGCGGGCCTGGGCCTCTCCTTCCTCGTACATCCCACGACCTCACGGACCGAGGAAGCGCCCCTCGAGCCCTCTGCGAAGCGCTGGCTCAGCGCGGCAGTGGGGGTGGTCGTGGGCTTCCTGGCCGGCCTCCTCGCCAACGCGGGGGGATTCCTGCTCGCCCCCCTCTATGTCAGGGTGCTCCGCCTGCCCCTGAAGACCGCGTTCGCCTGTTCGCTGGTGGCCTCGGCCATCCTCGCGATCCCGGGGTCTGTCGTCCATGTGGCCCTGGGTCACGTGTCCTGGCGCATCGTCCTCATCTTCGGACTGGGTTCGATCCCCTTCTCCTATCTCGGCGCCCGCACGGCGGTCCGGATGAACGTCAAGGTCCTGGAGCCCATCTTCGGTGTCGTCCTCCTGGTCATCGGCGCCCTGGGCGCCGCCGACAGCCTCGGCTGGCGAATCCACCTATAGCCGCACCGCCGTCGCGTAGGTCACCTCGAAACGCAGGTACGATCCCGGCGCGCCGCCCGTGTAGAAATCGCCGGGGCTGAGCCGCTCGTACACCACGTGGCCCTTCCAGTGGTCGTCGAGAACCAGGTCCCCGCGGAACTCCCACAGATCCCCGCGCCGCGTGCCAGTCCCGAAGAGGGATCCGCTTCCGCCCGGCGCCTGGAAGGCAGCCAGCCGGTACCAGGTGGCACGGAGGTCCACCCGGTCCAGGGGCTTCAACCGCGCCTCGGCCTCCCACATGCCAGTATTCGTGGTGTAGGCAACACCCCGCTCGGGCACCTGGGAGTAGATGTACAGCTCGCTCCACTTCGGCCAGCGGGAGAAGAGGGGATCCCAGCCCTCGATGCGGCGCGTGCGGGGATCGTCACCCGAGAGGCCGATGTAGCCCAGGGAGAGCAGGGGCCTCCCCGGAGCCTCGAAGACCTTGCGAAGCCGCGCGTAGCCGCCCCAGGCCCCGATGGGCCGGTCGCCGCCGGAGGCGCCCGGCAGGGGGTCCTGCGAGCCCCACTGTCCGGCGGCTTCCGCCATGGCCGTCCAGCCGCGGCCCAGGTCCCGGACCACGCGGGATCCCAGGGTCCACACCCGGCGATCGGGCTGGAACTGCGGGTTCGTGACGGGCCGGCGGTCGTGAGTTTCCGTCTTGAGGAAGCCATAGGCCTCCAGGGTGGTGCCCTCCCACTCGCGCATGGTGGCGTAGACCCCCAGGGCCCGCTCGTCCCACTCGTTCAGGCGCTGCACCTCCGCCGGGCTGGTGGCCTCGTTGAGCCGCGGCAGGTACTGGTCCTTGCCCGGATCCGAGATGGCCAGGAACTCCACGGTGGACTTCCCCGGAGACCAGGCGAGGTCCACGGCGTTGACGTAGGCGGAGCGGGAGCCGTCCAGGGCGCTGCCGTCGAAGAGGATGAACCCTTCGCCCCGCATGAGGTTCTGCCGGCCGACCTTCACGGACCAGCGGGGATCGATGCGCCAGTCGGCGTAGAGCGTCTCCACAAAGACCTCTCGCCCGTTCGCGGACACGTCCGGGTGGGTGATCTTCCGGTTCTCGTTGGCGATCCCCCCCACGATCCGGAGGTCCGGCGAGGGCATCCAGTCGGCCCACAGCCGGCTGCGGAAGCGGACCTGGGTCCGTGCGTCCTCCCGGGCTGCATCGTGGTCGATGATGTCGTTCCACCGCTCGGAACGGACCCGCTCCTCGAAGCCCACCGTCAGGGTGCCCGGGGCCGGCGTCTGGGCCCACAAGGCCGCGGGGGCGAGGGTCAGCAGCAGCGCGGCGGGGGCGCGCCGGATCAGGGTATTCATGCCGTCTCCTGGGACCGTCCCGGCCTGGAGACGGCCGGAGGAATCCCCCAGCCTCCCAGGAACGGGCCGTGATCTCGGACAAGCTTCGCGGACTCAGTCTGCAGGCGGGTTCCACCAGACGGGTCCCTTGCCCTCGATGGCCGCGGCGGCAGCCCGGCGGGTGGCGGCCAGCGCCGCCTCCCCCTGGGGCCGGAAGGCCTCGGCCGCGGCGAAGGCGGCCTCCTGCTCGTTCTCGAAGGAGAGCCCCAGGAGGGCCACATCGGGGTCGAGGGTCAGCGTGTAGTGCAGGCAGTCGGCCACCGACATCCGCGGCAGCCGGGGGTCGGCCCCATCCACGCCGCCAGAGGAGATCTTGCCCCGCGGGCGTTCGGCCAGGGGCCGGCCGTAGCCCTCCGTATCGCCCAGCAGCTTGCCCGCACCGAATGTCTTGAAGCAGACAGTGCCCACGCCGAGGGCCCTGGCCCGCGGAAGGATCTCCGCCTCGTACCGGGGATCGACGAAGGGCCCGAGAGGGAACATGAGGACATCGCAGAGGCCCGAATCCAGGGCCGCCGCCAGCACGTCGGGATGGTGGCTGGAGATGCCGCGGAACCGGGCCCGGCCGCGATCGATCTCCCCCGCCAGCTCCGCCATGCCGCCGCCCGGCGCGGCCAGCCGATGCCAGTCCTCCGGCTTCGACACCCCATGGAAGACGAGCAGATCCACCGAGGGCAGCCCGAGCCGATCCAGGCTCCCGTCCAGCTGAGTGGCCACGGGGCGCTCCAGGTGGTCGATCTTGTCGATGAGGAACACGCCCTGGCGCCGGCCCCGAAGCGCCTCGCCCACGATCTCCTCCGAAAAGCCGTCCTCGTAGGCGGGCGCCGTGTCCACCACGTTGATCCCCGCGTCGAGGGCCCGCCGGAGGGTAGCCGCGCACACTTCCTTTGGCAGGCTCCGGTCGGCCAGGTCCCCCTGGCCCAGGCGCGAGGCCAGGAATCCGGTGCGTCCGAGGGCTCGTCGAGGCTGGAAGCGGGCCATGCCGCCCAGTCTAGCCCCCTGCCGGGGCGGATTCGCCACACTCCGTGGCGGATCGGGCACCGCACGCCGTGGCCGTCCCACCACATTGGCCCCTGCCCCTGCTCCCGCTACCTTGGATCAAACCTGGATCGGAGGTCGGCATGTGCGGCATCGTGGGATACATCGGCCAGCAGGGCGCGGCTTCCATCCTCGTGAACGGCCTGCGCAGCCTCGAATACCGCGGCTATGACAGCGCGGGCATCGCCCTGGCGGGGAAGGACGGCACCTTCCACGTGGTCCGCGCCTCGGGCAAGCTTGCCAACCTGGCCGGGAAGGTGGACTTCGCCGATCCCGCGCCCCTGGGCATCGGCCACACGCGCTGGGCCACCCACGGCCGTCCCACGGAGGAGAACGCCCACCCCCACCGGAGCGGGGATGCCCAGGTGGTGGCGGTCCACAACGGCATCTTCGAGAACTTCCTGGAACTCCGCCAGGAGCTCCAGGCCGCGGGGGAGACGTTCCAGTCCGAGACCGATACCGAATGCTTCCCGGTGATGGTGTCGCACCTGATGAAGCGGGGCCGCGCCTTCCCCCAGGCCTTCCGCGAGGCCGTGGGGCGAATGAGGGGCATCTACGCCCTGGCCTGCCTCCACGCCGGGGACCAGGATCGCATCCTGGCCGCCCGCAGCGGCCCCCCGCTGGTCATCGGCCTGGGCGAGGGCGAGGTCTTCCTGGCCTCGGACGTGGTGCCGCTGCTGCCCCACACGCGCCGGGTGATCTTCCTGGAGGATGGCGATCTGGCGGAGCTGACCCGCGAGGGGGCACAGATCACCGATCTCGAGGGGAACCCCGTCCAGCGGACCGTCCATACCATCCCCTACGATCCCGTGGCCGCGGAGAAGGGCGGCTACAAGCACTTCATGCAGAAGGAGATCTTCGAGCAGCCCCAGGCCCTGTCCAACACGCTGCTGAACCGGGTGCCCCTGGACGCAGGCCCCATCCCCCTGGACCTGCCCTTCAGCGATGCCGACCTCCGCGGCCTTTCCCGCATCCACATCGTGGCCTGCGGCACCAGCTGGCATGCGGGTCTCGTGGGCAAGTTCCTCATCGAGCAGCTCAGCCGGGTGGCCGTGGAGGTGGATTACGCCAGCGAGTACCGCTACCGCGAGCCGGTGATCCCGCCGGGCACCCTCCTCATCGGCATCACCCAGAGCGGCGAGACGGCGGACACCCTCGCCGCCATGAAGGAGGCCGCGGCCCGGGGCGCCCGCACCCTGGCCATCTGCAACGTCATGGGCTCCACGGCCACCCGCCAGGCCGAGGCCACCCTCCTCACCCACGCCGGTCCGGAGATCGGCGTGGCTTCCACCAAGGCCTTCACCACCCAGCTGGCCGTGCTCACCCTCCTGGCCCTGAAACTGGGCGAGGTCAAGGGCACGCTGGATCCTGCCCTCAAGGCCGGGCTCCTGCAGGGGCTCCGCGAGCTGCCTGCCCACCTCGAACGCATGAACTCCCTGGAGCCGCGGATCCTGCAGTGGGCCCAGCGCTGGAAGGACGCGGAGGACTTCCTCTACCTGGGCCGGGGGCCCTGCTACCCCATCGCCCTGGAAGGCGCCCTGAAGCTCAAGGAGATCTCGTACATCCACGCCGAGGGCTACCCCGCCGGCGAGATGAAGCACGGCCCCATCGCCCTCATCGACAAGAACCTGCCGGTGGTGGCCCTCATGCCCCACGACGCCCACCGGGAGAAGACCCTCAGCAACCTCCAGGAGGCCGCGGCCCGCGACGGCCGCATCCTGGCCCTGGTGACCGAGGGCGACACCGGGCTCGCGACCATCGCGGAGGACGTCCTCGAGATCCCGGCCGTCCACCCCTGGCTGGCCCCCATCCTCTACACGGTGCCCCTGCAGCTACTGGCCTACCACATCGCGGTCCTGCGGGGCTGCGACGTGGACCAGCCGAGGAATCTGGCCAAGTCCGTCACGGTGGAGTGAAATCACCCCAATTTACGGGAAGTTCACGGCAGACCTTCCGCCCAGGCCCACCTTGGTCCGTGGAGACTCCTTCCCTGACGAGGAGGTTGGCATGGTCCCCATCCTCATTCTTCACGACCGGCGTCTTGATCCGGCCCGCGCCCCTGCTCTGGACTGGCTCCTGGCCATTCTCGGCGCCGTCCTCGCCTACCTGTTCGTCCCTGGGTCCTCCAACTAGGGTCTGTTTTCAAATTGGATGTGAGCCGCGACGGCGGCCAGCCGTGTTCCAGGCAAGGCGAGGGTCGAAGGGCGATGTGGTGGCATCGTTCGAGGCCCTCAACGCAGCCTGGGGCCGGCTGGCCACCGTCCCGGAGGGCAAGGGGCGGCGCCCGGCGCGATCCTGCGTCAGGCTCCTTGGCCGTAGTGCCGCTACGGCCTTCGTCGCCTTCCTGGCCTCGCTTGGGCGGCGCCCCTTGCGCGGCCGCACCCCAATTTGAGAACAGACCCTCGGAGCCGCCCGCCTCTAGCCGCTCGACAGACGGACCCGATCCGCTAGAATGGTCCTTCGCGCTGGCGCGTAGCTCAGGGGTAGAGCACTACCTTGACACGGTAGGGGTCGGCGGTTCGAGACCGCCCGCGCCAACCAAAAGCCCGAGAAGAGCCAGGATTTACGGATCCTGGCTCTTTTGCTTACCACCCCGAGTCAAAATAAAGTCAAAAACTCACACCCGACCTCCTCCGAACCTCACCGCATTCGGGCGGCCGAGGAGACAGGACTCCTGACAATCTGATCCGATTCCTGCGGGATCCCTTACGGTGTTGGATTGAGCCCCGGGCCGGGTGTAATCGGCTCCAGGTACCCGATCGTGGCTAGGGATTCGCAACGATGACAATGTAGAATCACACCAACGGAGAGACCATGTGGCGTTGGGACCAAGGACATCTTAAATACTTCCAGTTCGACGCCATTCGACAGACCGCATCATTTGTTCAGCAACATGATTTCAAGGTAGCCCAACGCCCCCTTTTACTCACAGAGACAGGTTTGGAGTTTGCCGCACCGGCCACTCACAGCGCTTGGCGAAACTACTCTCGGACTCTAAAGATCTGCCTCTTGGTCAGCGAACACCACGGGAAAGCAATCCCAACCCCCGTAGCGCAACTCCTCTCGACGGCTGGGGCGGTAACATGCGACGAGTATTTCCACTTTTTGGCTTGTGCATTCACTTCCCCCTCCCCTGCGTTCAAAGGTTGGGATCATTTATCCGAATTCCGCTACCCTCTGCTTTTTTCACTCAAATATCTTTTGGCCAAGACCGCGATTAATGCCGAACCAATGGCAACGCTTGATGAAATTCTAGGGGCATATATGCTCTCTGGATTTACCGGAGACGAGGGCGACGAAGAATTCATCTCGCTAATTGGCAAATCAAATGAGTATATATCTGCTAGCCATGAGGCCGATTCAGTTCTTAGGAGACAATCATGCGAAAGTCTCTGGGTTCTCGCACAAATTTCTTATCTCTACATTCGATCTGGATTAATTTTTGTATCTTTAGACAAGGAAGACGCTCGAGATATTTTTCATGAACTTGCACCTGTACTAGGACCTCATGAGCAAGATGCAAATGCTGAAATTCGCAGAATCGCCGAATTATTTAGCGACGGAAGCACAGGTATTGCTTTTGAATACCCCCACACGATCGTGGATGACTTGACTCAAAGTGGCTTTTCCGAAGGCAGTAAAATAAAGAAAACACACACGGTTATTGAAAGAAATTCCGGATTAAGAATGCATTATTTCACCGAGCATCCTAGCGCCATCTGCGATGTTTGTAGTGTCGATACTTACAAGTCATATCCGTGGACTGAACGCATCCTAGACCTGCACCATCTACTCCCGCTATCTTCTGGAACGAGAGTTGAAAATGATGGAACGACATTCAATGATCTAAGACCCGTTTGCCCCAGTTGTCATAGGGCAATTCATCGATTCTATGACAACTGGTTAAAAGAAAAATCCCTCAAAGACTTCCGAAATGCGACCGAGGCTCTTGGCGTTTACAAACACATGAAAACAGAATTTCGCGGATTCATCTATGCCTAAATCACCAACTGATACACAAAAACAGCTTAAACTCCTAAATCAATCTCTTCGCCTCGGAGTCCACCTTGCAGACGTTCTAAATGGTGAAGGCTGGACGTACGACGATCTAGTATACGAAAATTCTAAGACCAAAGCCTGGAGAGGGGGGAAACCCTTCAATCTGGACGATCTTCGTTCGGATCAACAGGACATACCCGTTGTCAGCTTCTTCACAGGGTGTGGTGGTATGGACTTAGGACTTGAGGCAGCTGGATATCGACATCTCGCAGCCTTTGAATTTAATGAATTATTTTGTAAGACGCTTCGATTAAATCGCCCCAAATGGCGGGTATTTGGCCCCCCCACTCACTCAGGAGATGTTTCTAAATTCGAAGACATATCGAATACACTTAGCACCATAATTAATGCCCCATTTGAAGGAATTTTTGTCGGTGGCCCCCCTTGTCAGCCATTCTCAATTGCATCGAATCAAAGATTTTCCAAAGACGGTGCTAATTTTAAACGCACCGGATTCTCTCACGAAAAAAATGGCAATTTGCTCTTTGATTTTATTAAATTAATTACAACATTCCAGCCAAAGGCTTTCATAATCGAGAATGTCCCTGGACTTCGAGATATTGATGGCGGTGAACAGCTTCAAGCCGCCATTGAACAGCTCCTCCAGGCTGGCTACCAAGTCGAGGATCCCCTTGTTCTTAACGCAGCCGATTTTGGCGTTCCACAACACCGAATGCGCCTGTTTGTAATCGGATTCAGGGGGCTCGGTAAATTTATCCCCCCCACACCAGTCAAGAAGCATATTGGTGCTGGAAGTGTCCTAAGAGGACCGGCTCCGAGACTTCCGAACAATGAGACTCGTTTACATAATGCTGAATCAATACTTCGCTACATGAAACTCGATTATGGCCAGCGAGATCAGCTCGGACGAGTAGATCGCCTAAACCCTCTTCTCCCATCAAAAACGGTGATTGCGGGCGGAACGAATGGGGGCGGAAGATCACACCTTCATCCCGAATGCCCTAGGACACTAAGTGTCAGAGAGTGTGCAAGATTACAAACATTTCCAGATGACTATGTATTTGTCGGGCCCTCTGCTCGGCAATTTACTCAGGTTGGCAACGCCGTCCCCCCTGTTCTTGCAGCTCAAATTGCGCTGGGACTTTTAAATGGATGTTTCTGAATTAGATAAACTTCTCCATCGCGCACCTGCGCCGCAAGCTGGTGCGATCAGAAACCAGTTTGTTCATCAGCATTTGGATCATACCGACCAGCTTTACTACTATTTTTAAATTGCTCAAAGCTCAAGCTACAATTATCAGATTCAACCACTTGAAAAGCGCAATCATTAGATTGATTCTCCGCGAATTCCAATTTACCACTCTCAATCACAGAGGAAACCAGCCTCGCCATAATGGGGCGTTTGCTCGTCGTAGCCCCCACCAACTCAAACACGGCCCATCGGTCCACCTCCCCCGCCCCGCGCCTCATCACCTCCTCAAGCGGCATCAGCTCGGCTCGGTCATGGGTCGCTGGTCCGTGCCGTTGAGCTCTCACCCGAGTATAGGTCCCGAGCCGCTTCGATAGCTTCTCTGCGTCTTCAGCGTTCAGGCCATTCAATAGGGTGATGCGGTTGGTGAATGCTTCCTCGACAGCGGGGCCACCTTGTGGTCCGTAGATTTCGCGAAGCCCTGCGGTGTTCTGAATGGCATATATGATCCCCACGCCCTTGCTACGCATCGTGTTCAATGCATCGGCAAAATTTGGGATTTTCCCGGCCGCCAGCCCCTCATCCAAGAGAATCGTTAGATCGTAGGTTTCATATGACCGAAGTACGCGCCGGAAGAGCATACGCCAGAACAGGGTGAGGGGAACACGACGTGTTGGCTCCGCCTCCGCAGATAGCACGTACCCACCCTTTTGAAGCATGTCATCCACCGAGAAATCATGCCCACTCGTCACTTGCCGCCCCCACCCGCTCTGAAACGAGGACAAGCATGAGAACAGCGTCGTGCCGATGTACTCCTTCACGTTCTTGCCTTCAAGGCTCTCCAGGAGGCCCTGGGGGACCTCGGCATCCTTCAGAACTGCTTCCACGCCGCGCGACGTGAATTCGTCCGCCAATTCCCCCAGAGTTTCATAGCGCCCTGAAATCAGCACGGAAGCGAGAATCGGCCTTGCCAGTTGCGGCACCCAATCCTTCTCGTCCCCTGAGATGAGCACTGCCGACAGGGATGCAAACGCATCGTACGGGTTTTCGTCTTGGCGGCACTCCTCGAGTGGATTCCAGTGTGCCGAAGGGTATCCACCAGGCCTGCCCGCGCCCCACTTGATTGGTGCTTTCCCATTTGCCGAAGCCCACTGGTCGTGCGCGGGGCATTCAGCCTTCACATCCTGATAGATCAACGCTTGACGGGTTGAGGCGAGAATATGGCCAAAGATGAAGTGTCCCTTCCCACTTCCCGTGCCCCCAATAACGATGGTGTGCCGTCGAGACACCTCCCTGGAGGGCGCAAAGGCTACCATCCCACCACCACCCCTCCATGGCCGCCGACTCCCTCGGAAGTGAACCTTGATAGGGATGAGCCATGGCCATGTACGTGTGGTTCGAACCTCCTGTCGCGCTGCCCATGCCGCTTCCCCATGGATACCGGAGCAGACCCTACTTCGAATAAGGCGGATCAACAGAAATAGCAGAGGCACGAATCCGAACAGGAGCAGGACCGCAAAGGATGTGAAGGCCGGTCGCCTTGTCACACAGAGCCAGGAGTCAGGGCGCCAGGACGGCCCAACACGTAAGGCGAACAATGGGAGGTCAAAGAAGAGCACCGCCCAAAGACAGAAAATCATGGTCGGTGCCCAGAAACGCCCATGTATCAGATTGAAGAATCGGGGGCTTCGATAGGCGAAAGTGGAGCCGACCCATCGCCTCCAAAGGAAGAAGATCACCAGAATGACGATGAGCAGAGGCAGGACCAAGCAATAGAAGGGCCACCCCTCTGGATCTTTCCAAAGTGGCCACAGGATACGCAGCCAAACCCAATGACCGAAACGTACGAACAGATCACCGAGATCCTCGTACCGCGGGAAAGGGGGCAGGTGGAAAGGGCTTCGAGGGCTCATCGTTCAATCTCCTTGGTATGAGTGGTGGTTACCTTCGCCAAGGTGTTGGCGAGATCAGCTGCTTTGAGGGCGATGGATAGTGCATGTCCGACCAAGGTGGAGGACAACACCAGCGAAGAAGAGATATCGACCGTAGGAGTGCTCGCCTTCGCCATCCGGGATAGCACTCGTACTTCCATAGGGAGATGCACTTGAAGGAGGCTTTTCGCGGCAATGGCGGAGGCGCGCCCTGCTACCTTGGCCGTGCGTCCCACGGATTGAATCAATCGTTCCCTGCCCTGGGCAAAAGCCCGATCGGTGGTCCTGGTGAAACGGGTATCGGCCCGATTCCAGCCCTCCAGACGCTCACGCAACTTGTCATCCCGACGCTGGAGGCGGTTCTCCGCTCCTGCTCGTCGGATCTGCGCGCGTTCAAGCTCTACCTTCTGCTCCCAGCTACCGAGAGTTCCTACTGAAGTGTGCCGCTCCTCTATAGCTCGTTTCTCTAGACCATGGCGGTGCAGAATCAATGCCCTTTCTTTGACCTGGAATTGCAACGCCATTGAGAGCTTCGCGGGCGCCCCCTTTGCGTCTCGGACCGCCTCAAATTGCTCACGTTCCAAGCACCAAAGGTCCACACCAAGTTTCCGAACCTCGGCCTGCAGGCCTTTGGCCCTTCCATACGCCTCCCAATCCGTCACGCGAAGTCTGGGCCTGGTAGACCTCCAATAATCTTCAAAGGCCTTCTGAGCTTCGCCCCGTGGTCCGTACAGGTCTGTCCGCTCCTGGCCTTTGACGGCCACATGCAGATGCCATCTGTTCGCCTCCTCATGCAGGGCGACCACGTAAGGGTTCCCCTCAGCCAGCCGCTCTCCGATGCCATGAGCTGCGGACCTCTGGGCGATCTCCTTGTCGCCCCGGGCTCGCTCCTCCAAGGCGCGGCATTCATTTTCAGATAGGGCCACGATGGTTTCGCGGTAATCAGCGTTCTTCCCCCCCAACGCATGGATGCATTCCGCCCGAGTGATAGGCCGAACATCCTCCTCATCCCGGCCGAAGAGGATCGCCTTATCCCGGTCGTGCTCATTAGCGAGGTAAGCCGTTCGACGGCCCCAGGTAGCCTTGCTTGTTCGTCCGCGCGCACCGGGGGTGAATCCTGGCTTGAGAATGGCCATCACACCCCCGCTTCCCGAACCAGCTCCCGGAACCGCTGCTGAACTTCTGCCTTGGGGTGGTGCTCCACCACGGCCTGCATCCGGAAGGTGGTCAGGGTAGTCATCCTCACCAGCGGCTCTAGCACCTGAGCCTGTCCATCAAGGCGAGCGAGGATCACCTGCTCGACCGATCGCAGGATGGCAATGGTGTCTTCGACCCGCTTACTCAAGCGGGCGGCCTCTTCTTCGAGGTGGCGCGATCGCTCGTCCAGCGTTCGCAGCCGAGGTGCAGCGGCCTCCTCCCAGGCCCGTGCCGATGCGAGGCGGATGAGCTCCCGTATGGTCTCAGCGAAGTTCTGAGAACGGGATTCTGAAAGTCGAAGGAGGGCCTCGTACTCCGCCGGAGCCAATACTGCCCGGACCTCCTTGGTTTGGAGGCGTTTCATGTTCATATAGCGTCCCTTAGCCCCTGTCTTGGGCTTGAAGAATGGTTGAGGAGATGGAACAGGAGGTTCTGATGGAACCCAGAAAGCCTGTAGCCATCAGTGGCAGCGGCCCAAACCTCCAACAAACAGCGGAGGCCTCAACTTGCCACCCCCTTTAACGGGGTTGGCATTGGCACATCCGGAGATTTTTCATCCAGCCTTAATAGGTTTGCGAGTGCACCGATTCGAAGCCGTTTCTCCAGAATTGAATTCTCTGAAGGACCGCCCTTGATCTGCTGCTTTTGAGCGATCACGGCGAGAAATTCGGTTCGTTGGGGGTGATGACGAAGGCAGGTTTCTAGGAAGGCAATGCGGGCCTCCCCAGCCTCAATAGAGAGGCTTTCCTTCTTCGCACTGCTAGCTGATGAGAGACGCTCCTGATGCGTCCACCAAGCGCACCAAGCGCGAAGAACCTCCAGGCTCTCGCGGCAGGCTTCCGGGAGCTGGCGCCATCGGTGGTCAGTAAGGGCCTTTCTGTGGCTCATTCTGGCTTCCTCGTGGGCCTCGTCATAAAGGGCCAGCCCCTCACGGGCCAGCTCCTCGACGCAACGGAGAAAGAAACCAGAGGGGGAATGGACCTCCTTCTCCTGCACCTTGGTATCGAGCTGTTCCAGGGCGGCACGAAGTCCACGGGTTCCACCGGCCCTGGCACAGAGGTCTGGCCCATGATTCGCCGCGATCCCTAAGCGGGAGAGCCTCTCCCGAATGTCACATGGTAGAGAGGCTTCGTCATCAGCGGCATCAGCAAGTGACGCCTGGTGTCCATTGGCACCTGAGTGAATGGGCAATTGTCTGTTGCTGTTCATCTGAATCTGAGCTTTGTCTGCTTCTTGCTCTTGTCTGCTTGGGGGAGACTCAAGGGGTGCTTCAAGCTCTGCTTGAGTACTGCTTGAAGCCCGCTGATCTCGCGTTTGAGCGGGTCTTGCTTTTGCTTGGGTCCTTTGCCCCCCCTTTGCTCCTGCCTGCCGTCGCGCCTCGATGAGCGCGTGAATGGCCTTCAGCTCTCTGTGGAGGTATGGGTTGGCCAACCTATCTGCTGGCCCGCCTTCCAGGGCCTCCAAGGTCTTCAGGTTCGTGAAGGTCGCCAGAAACTCGCGAACCGCTTCCGGTTTGGCCCTGACGATTCCCGCAAGGGCCACTGGATCCGCCGGCACCGAGCCGTTCAAGCACTGGTGGTTGAGGATGCCGAAGAGGATTCCGCTCCCCAGGGCATCCAGGCCCATGTACGCCTCATCAGCCTTCAAGAGCGCCGGGAACATGCGATAGAACAGGACTTTCTGAGGGCTATTCAGAGGCATGGAAGCCTCCGGCGATGCAAGATGGTGGCTCTCATCCCACGGCCCCGATTACTCACCCTGGGCTTCAATGGCGAGACGCTGCATCCAGGCCTGTAGCTCCTCCGTAGGAATCAGGGTTCTCCGTCCGCACTTGAGGACCTTCAAGCGTCCAAACTTGATCTCTTCGTACACCCTCGTTCGACCAAGGGTCGTGGCAGCGCAGAAATCTGCGATGGAAAGGGCGGATTTCTGAATATCCGTGAGCATTCAACCACCTCCGGGCAGTCCTAAGCGGACGCTTCAGATGAAGGGTGGAGAGAACGCGCAGTGGATTCACGTCACGACTCAGGAAAGAAAAGTCCCGAGAATTCAGTTGACCTCAGGAGGCTCCAACAATCCGGCGCGTAAGGCATGGCCTGGACCTTGAAGCAGTTCGCGAAGGGTCTCCACGGCCTGGTGCCGCAGTACAGGAAGAAATGTCTCGACCTCAGATACGTAGCCACCTGATTCAGCCAATGCCTCCCCCTCCGCCATGAAATCCATTACTTCCTTCAGTCGGTCTCGCCAGGCTCGAGCAGAACGGATGTGATGGATTGGCCACTGGATGAATTCTCCGGCTGGAACGGGTCGATACCCATTAGGCCCCTCCCCTCCCAACGCCAAGGCCTTCAGAGCATCCGCCACTGCCGAGATCGCCTTGGCTTCGTGAAAGCCCTCCTGGAGTGGACAGAAGCACTCAAGCAAAAGAAGCGACTTGGCCACCGTGAAGAGGTCCGCCGATCCCAATAATTTTTCAGGAATTGAGCCTCGCGATTCCCATGACTTCTCATTCAGATTGACAAAGGAGTGAAAACATTTAGAAGCAAATAATTCTAAATGTTGTATTAATTTGTCCTTTTTATATAATTCATCTGATTGATCATCAGTAAAAGAATCGATTTTTTGAATAATTTTGGCTTCTATCGCAGACTCAAATTTTACCCAAGATCTCCCGTCTTGTTGCGATACCAACTCAAACCAACTGTCATCCATTCGCTTTAATAATTCAGTCAAACTAGAAATATGCTTAATAATACTCATCGTATCTTTACGAATATCTTTATACTTAATTCCACCATTGATCGAAGCATAAGCTTTAGCAACTTTCCTCGCCGTGGATAGGATCCTAATTAGATCCATTCGCCGGCCATGAGTTACGTACCAATAGTCCAGGGTAAAGTATTCCCTAGGCTCTGTCCTGCGCTGCACATCCAAATTAGCGCTCCAACCAAGTGCGGTTGCCACCTTCAAAAAGCGCTCCAGCTCCAATCTTAGGCCCTCTTTGGAACCAGATGGTGCAGTTAATTTAATGACCAATAAAGAGCATCTCTTGTTTTGTTTTCTTGGACAAGGTTCAGAGATACCTATTCCCAGCCTTTTACCTAGAATTTTTCTTTCTCTGACAGACCGAGAGAGCTGCCCACGAAGTCGAATCTTGATTTCTGAGTTAGCGAGTGCGCCCAGATTTGGCCCAAAATTCCAGGCTGGGCGCCCAAGTGTATCGAGACAAAAATCTAAATCAATGAGATGGGGATAAGAAGGCATACCGGTAGTGTCCTTGTGTGTCCATTCGAACTCCATAGATTATGCCCTTGTGCCCTACGACTCTGTTCATGATGCTGATGAGATCTGGCAGTGGCCGGTGTGGAAAGCGCGAAGTGATTTCCAGCCGAAGGCCCCAGGTGTGGGAAGGATGTGGGCAGACCTGAAGGGGCGGTGCGCCAAGGGGGCCCTGTGGGGAACCTGTGGGCTGGCTCGCCAGTCCATGGGTTCTCCATGGGGTTCGGCGCAGTCCACATGCTTTCCATGCCTGGGCACCAGCCGCGGAGAGGGATTCCACCCCCTCTTGAAACCACCCTGGGCTCGTTCTAGATCAAGCCTTCGCGAGCTTCAGGATTTGAACTTTTGGCGCCTCGGCAATCCCCAGCTTGGGTGCTAGGTTCCGGATGGAATCAGCCTGGGCATTTGGGCATAGGTGGCCGTAGTATCGCTCCACCATACGGGTATCGCTGTGCCCAAGTTGAGCTGCAACATAGGCGAGCGGAACCCCGTGGTTCACAAGCGCGCTCGCATAGGTGTGCCTGAGTTCGTGAAAGGTGAAGGGTGGAAGCGCGGCGGCCTCGCATGCCTGGTGCATGTGATAGACCTGATCGTAAGGGGCCCAACCGATTCCTTCAGAAATACCTTTTCGCTTGGTGCGAAGCACCTGTCCCCGCGTAAGAAGCAACGCACAGGACTCCCGCCCCCCAACGACTGCCTTGAACCAGGCCTGTGCTTCCTCGGTGAGATAGATGTGGCGAGGCTTCCCCGATTTGCTCGTTTCAATGAAAAGAGTTCCGCTTCGCGGATTGAAGTCCTGCACTCGAAGCCGGGTGAGTTCCCCATATCGAGCCCCGCTAAAGAGGGCCGCTTGCACCAATTCCCTGAAACCCTCTTCACAGGCCTCCACGAGCTTGCGTTGCTCAGCAACAGACAGGTACCGCACTCGTGAGGAGCTGACAGACTTGAAGGGCTTCACGGACCTCCAAGAAGCGGGCTCCATAACCTTGTTGCAAGCCAGGGCGTGGTTGAGAGCAGCCTTCAGAATCGTCAGGACTCGATTCGAGGTGTTCCTGCGTTTCCGTTTCTCCTCATCCGTCATAGGCGCCTTTGCCTCTTCCTTCGTCTTCGCAGCTTTAGCTCCCTCCATCTCGTCATCAGACTCAGCCACTTCCTTGATCTTCCCCGTGGTCTTCCGGGGCGTCTCAGACAGAGCCAAGTGCCAATCCTCGATTTTCCGCCGCGTGAGCTTCGCCACAGCCACAGTTCCTAACGCAGGGAGGATGTGTGCATTGGCGGTCTGCTCGGTGATGAGAAGGCCCTTCATGCCTCGACGCTTGGCGTCATGCAGGTAATCCCGCAACGCATCCGCCACGCTGTAAAGGCCTTCCGGCACTACTTCGCCCTCGGCCGCCAGCACTGCAAAGCGGCTGCGAGTCTTGAACCAAAGTTCGGCCTTGGCAACGGCCTGCTCGTAGCTGAAGACTCCGACCCCATCCGCTTCCGCGAAGTCATCGGCATTGCCGATGCGCATCTGACGTTGCTTTCGGGTCTCTGGATCGTACCAGCGTGCCAGCCAGTTCCCTGCGGAACCGTTGAGCGGCCGCTGGTAGACGAGGTAGGAACCTGCCCTCACTTGGTCTAGGAACCGGACCCGGGTAGGAAGAGCAAGCCGCTTGTTCCGGCTATCCAGGTTGACGCTCCGCTTCGTCCTGGCCATGCTTCCAACCCCCACATCGAGTCAAAATGGAGTCAAAAACTCGTTCCGAACAAGTGTGAACATCGGAGAACGCAAAATCAACAACTTCATTATTTTTCATATTTTTAGATCGTTCGCCACTTTTCGGACATGTTCGCCGAGGCGCGCGTAAGTGTTGAAAATCACGTTTCTCATTTTTGACACGGTAGGGGTCGGCGGTTCGAGACCGCCCGCGCCAACCAGCCAAAGGCCGCTCCGGCGGCCTTTTTCCATGCCCATGCGGACCCGGGCCGTCGAGAACATCCGGTGGGCAGGCAGGTCCGGGGTATCCGGCCCGCACCCCTTCGCGGCCACCATCGCCTCTGGCGATGCGGCCCTGCCCCCTCCAGGTGGCTTGGGCCAGAGGATGGAAACCGCACGCGCCCTTCGGTCGAGCCCCGTGGGTCAGGCCTTCGGGTTCCGGCCTGTGTCCCCTGCCTGGGCAAGGGCCGGTCCGGCCAGGAGAACCCAGCGCCCCGGAATGAAGAGGGCGTGCAGCATCAGCGCAGAACGACCGTAAAGCCCGTGGGCCGACCCTCTTGCATGACATGGAAGTGGGACTCGTTCTGGACGAGTTTCGAGAATTCCAGGTAGGGTCTCGCCTCGAAAGCATCGCTCGTGGGGTGGCTGAAGACATGCACCCCTCGCGGGCTCGGATGGTGATCCCGGTATTCCTTGCTGGGACGAGGCGGAACCAGGGTGTGCAAGTACGTGTCTTCGAAATCGAAGCGGCCGCTCACTTCAATCCTGCCCAATTCTTCTGCGTGTCTGAAAACCACGGCTTCCATGAGTCCTCCTGGAGTGCAGAACCGACCGAGTACCGGGAGAAGACCAGGGTGCTTGCCTGGGTTTCAGGTGCTGGGCGATTCGGAATGAATGAAGAGGTGGGTCATAAGGCGTTCCCTCAGATCCACCAGGCTTCCGTGCTCCTCCTTGAGACAGCAGCGGCAGCGCCCTCGAGGGCTCCTTGCTGCAGGTATTCGTGTGGTTGCGGGCGGTTTCCAGGTCCATGTTCAGCGCACATCGAATCCCCCACAACAGGTTGCCACACTTGGGACCGCATTAGAAAATAAAGGCACGAAAACCTCCGTCAAGATCCGGCTCAAGATCTTCTTGGGGGTCTTGATGAACCGTGCCGTTTTTTGAACCCGGCCGCGTCTTCCGGATTCAGGAATGCATCGAGGCCCGCACCTCTGTTTGGGTCCGCGGTTCCACCCAAGGGGTGCTCGTGGATGGCCCGCCTCCTTTCCACCTGTCGGAGAAAGCAGCCAAGGGCCGGTGCCGCAGCCTTTGTCCAGGCGCCCACCAGGGCGAGTCCCCCACCGTCCAGGCCGGGGGCTGGCGGTGGTTCAGAACTGGAATCCGGCGGAGATGAGCAGGCTCTTGAGCTGGGTGTCCTGCTCCTCCTGGCTGCGGGGCCGGCCCAGGATGCGCTTCCAATCCGCGGCGTATTCGATCTTGAGGGGGAACCCCAGTTTGAGGATGAGGCCCAGACCGAGGGTGGTGCGGAAGGGGGGGTACGGCGGCAGGGTGCCCGGGGTGGTCCGAAGGGAGGTGCCGGGTGGTACCACCACGTCCGGATTAGGATAGGTGCCGGGACTGAGCTGGAGCGATGGGGAGGGCGTAACGGCATTCCGGTCGGGATGGAGGCTTCGGTAGACCTGCCCAGAGTCCACGAAGACCTCGCCCCAGATGCTCTGCATGCCCAGGAAGGGGAAGCGGTACTCGAGGTTCACCACGGCCAGCCCCTGGCCGCCCAGGGGAATCGGCTGGGCCAAGAGTTTCCCCTTGGAATCGGTGCGCCTCACGTCGCCCAGCATGTCCGGTTCCACACCTCGCACGGAGAAGGGTCCGCCGCCGAAGAATCGTTCCGTGAGGGGAAGGTCGTCGGCGGAATGGGCGGTGGGGCGTGCCAGGCCTACCCGCACGCCCGCGGTCACCACGCCGTGCTCGGCCCGGAAACCCACTGGCCAGTTCCACTGGTGGCGCAGGTCAAGCTTCACGAAACTGCTGTTGGCGCTGGTGCCGAAGAGCTGGTTGGCCAGTTCCAGCCTCGCCATGAAGTAGGTTCCCTGGGTTGGATCGTAGGGCTTGTCGCGGTGGTCCACCACCACCTGCAGGTACGGGGCGGAAATGATGCTGCGGGGCGGGGTGCGGGCGAGGAGGAACAGGTCCTGATCGGAGAGCAGGGGGTTGTTGTTGGCATCCGTGTTCGCTCCCACCTCCACGCGCTCGAACCGGTAGCCCAGGCGCACCGACTGGACCGGGCTCACCTGCCACTCCAGGCTGGGGGTGAACTGCCGGCGTCGCGCGAAGAAGGCGGCCTGGGCCTCCTCGATGTAGGCGCCCTCCAGGCGCAACCGGGTGCGGGTGGGCAGCCAGGCATCAAGGGAGCCGAGCAGGAACCAGGGATCGGTGTAGCCCACGCTGTAGGAATCCAGGGACCGCTTCACGTCGCCCGTGGGGAAAGCCCGGCGCAGCGCCGGAATCCGTAGCGTCTGGTCCCCCGCGCGGATTCCGAAATCCAGGGTCCGGCCCATGCCCCCGACATTGAGGCGCTGGGTGTTCAGGCCGAAGTGGTAGCCCTGGGTCTTGTCATAACCGAAGGATTCCGTGAATACCCAGGGGCTCCGCTCCTGCAGCTGAAGGGCGACATCGCCGCGCTTCCAGGGCTCATCCTTCTGCCCCGGCAGATCGGACGCGCTGAGGAGGTCCACCCGCTGGAAGGCGCCCAACCCCGCGATCCGCACCTGGGCCCCGTCCAGTCTGACCGGGTCCAGGGGCGTCCCGATGGGCGTGTCGACCTCCCGCAGGATGGCCTCCGCGCGGGTCCGGTCGCTGCCCTGCACCACCAGCCGCCGGGTGGCATCCAGAGGCTGGGGAGGCACCTGGATGCGCACCAGGGATTGGGCCTCGTCATCCTCGAAGGCGATCCGGACCTGCGGGCTGGCCGATCCCAGGGAAGACAGGCGCTGGCGAAGATCGGACACCACCAGGGCCAGGTCGTTCCGCACCAGGGGAAGGGGCTTGTTGAACAGCAGCCGCATGCCGCCGGGCGTGGGCTGGATCGTCCCTTCGTAGCCCTGGAACTGGCGGCGGTCCGAGCCGAACCGGCGGGGCCCTGGCCCAGCCAGCGGGACGGGCCGGTCGGAGAGGGCCAGCAGGAGGCTCTCGGCGAGACGGTCCGGCGGAAAGGCCGGATCCGGAGGAAGCTCCAGCACCAGCTCGCGGAGGAAGCGCTGCTGCCCCTCCCGGACGATCAGCCTCACATCGACGGATCCGTCCTTGTTCGGTTCCACCCGGCGCCGCACCCGCACCTCGGGAAATCCCCGCTGGAGGTAGATCGCCGTGAGGCGGTCCTCCAGGGCGCGCACGGTCTCGCCCTTCGCCTGCGGCAGGAGGACGAGGTAGCGCTTCGGCAGCTTCAGCGCGGCCTGGAGTTCCTTCTCCGTGAGCTCCCGGTTCCCTTCGATCCGCAGGTTGCGAATGAGCCTCCGGGGGCCGGGCACCACCTGGTAGAGGACCGTGACCTCCACGGGGCGCTCCGGCGTGCCCTTGGTGACCTTCCGTTCGTAGGTCGCCCGGGCCTCCGGATAGCCCTGGTCCCGGAAGTAGGTGGCGATCCGCCCGGCGCCCTCGTCCAGCAGGCTCGGCGAATAGCGCTCCGACCGGGCGAGGGGCACGAATTCGGTGAGCCGGGGCCGGCCCATGAGGGCCCCGAAGAGGGTCAGCCCCTGGGCCTTCACCTTCACCTTCGGCCCAGGCTCCACCTCCAGCAAGACCTCGCCTCCGGCATCCCCAGGGGATCCTTCCGCGAGCCGCGCCTGCACGGCCCCCTCAAGGCGGCCGTCCTTGACGAACCGGAGCCGGATCCGCCGCTGGATCTCCCGGGCGAGGCCCGGGGTCCACAGGCTCTCCCCGGGCTGGATTCCCGCCGCTTTCAGCAGGACCTCCCGGGTGTAGGGCGCGGGGTGGCCGGCGATCCGCACGGCCCGGATCAGGGAGGCTGGTCCCAGCGAGAGCGTCAAACGGAGGGTCCGTCCACCCTCGCCGGGCTGCGCCCCGACCACGGCCTTCGGGTAGCCGCCTTCCCGGAGGCGCAACTCGGCCGCCTGGCGGAAGCCCTCCAGCCGCATCGGCCCCAGCCGCATGCCCTTCTCCAGTTCAGGCAGGAGGATCTTCCTGAAGGGACGCGGAATGGGATCGCCCTCCCAGGTCCAGGTGGCCAGGGGGACGAGGGGCACCAGCCGGATGCGGGCCGTGCCGTCCGACTCCAGGTGGCCGTCCACCGACTGGAAGCGGTCCACGAGGCGCATCGCCGCGAGGGCCTGGCGGAAGCCGGCCTCGTCGACGGTCCGCCCCGGCATCAGCCCCAGGGCCGCCCGCGCGAACAGCTGGTCATCGCCGGAACCGCCTTCGAAGACGATCGCCCTCAGGGGCGCCGGACCGGAAACACCCTGGGCCCCGGCGGGAGCCAGGGCCAGCAGGACGCATCCGAGGGCGGCGCGGCGGCGCACCCTCTTAGAAGCCCGCGAGGGCCTCTTCCTCGGTGTCCTTCACCTCGAAGACGGAGTGGAGGCTGGTCATCTTGATGAGGCTGAAGATCTTGGAGCTCATGCCGCAGATGCGCAGTTCGCCGCCCTTGCCCTTGATGGAGGTGTAGCAGCCCACCAGCTCGCCCACACCCGAGGAGTCCAGGTAGCTCACCTTGCTGAAGTTGATGACGATCTTGCGGGAACCGTTGGAAAGAGCGGTGCGGACCGCCTCCCCCAGTTCCTGGTCCCCGTCCCCCAGCGTGATCTTGCCCTCTGGCTGGAGGATCAGTACATCGTTGTGCTTGCGGCTGGTCATGATCATGGGGGCCTCGTGATGAGGGGGCCAGTGTAGCAAGGGAGGGCGGACCCTGCGCAAGCCGGGTGGCGCGGAGAGGCCGATCCGGCACGAGGGCTGCATCCTCCCCCCAGGAAGCCGGGTCCGCCCGGCCCAATCTGCAGGGTGCCCCATGTTCGACCTCGTCAGCGGCAACAGCATGATCCAGCTCATGGACCACAGCCTCACGCTGGCCTCCCAGCGCCAGACGCTGATTGCCTCCAATCTGGCGAACATCGACACGCCGGGCTACCGGACCCGGGACTTCAGCTTCGAGGGGGCCCTTCAGGCGGCCCTGTCCGAGGATGCCGGGCAACAATCGCCCACATCCCTCGCCCGGACCAACCCTCTGCACCTGCAGGGAACCGCCAGCAGCACCCTCCCCGCCACCACCGATCCCGTCCGGCCGGATTCCGAGCGCAACGACGGGAACGACGTGAGCCTGGACCGGGAGAACATGCTCATGGCCCGCACCCAGATGGCCTACCAGAACGCCTCCAACTTCATGCAGCTGGAACTTCGGAAGATGTACTTCCTGATCCGCGAGTCCGTCGCCCACTGATCCGCCCTCGGGAGAGATGACCATGAGCATCAACCAGATCCTCGATATCGCCGCCAGCGGGCTGTCCGCGCAGCGCCTGCGGGTCCAGCTCATCGCCTCCAACATCGCGAACAGCGAGACCACTCGCACCAAGGAGGGGGGACCCTACCGGCGCCGGGACGCGGTCTTCCAGGCCCAGGACACGGGCTTCGGCGATGCCCTGGCCGCGGCGGGCGTCAAGGTCGCCGGCATCCAGACCAGCCAGGAGCCCTTCCTCACCCGCTACGAGCCCGGCCACCCGGACGCCGACGCCAACGGCGTGGTCCAGTATCCCAACGTCAATCCCGTGGAGGAGATGGTGAACCTCACGGAAGCCAGCCGCTCCTACGAGGCCAACATCGCCGCGGTGCGCACCGCCAAGAGCATGGCCGCCTCCGCCCTGGAGATCCTGCGGGTGCAGTAGCCTGTCGGTTTTTCGACTGGCCCCCCCTCCCCGCCCGGCCGATAGTTGAACGGGCCCCTTTCACCGAGCCGACGCCATGGACCCTCTGAACATTCCTTCCCTCCCCCCCCTCAGCCCCGTCGCCGGAGCCGCCCAGACGGGCCAGGGCACCGCCACTGGAGGCGCCCAGGGCGAGGTCGGGTTCGGGGATCTCCTCAAGCAGGCCCTCCAGGAGGTGAACCAGGCCTCCACCGTGGCCGACACGGAGGCACGGAACTTGATGACAGGGGAGAGTGCAGACATGCACACGGCCATGCTGGCAGTCCAGAAGGCCGATCTCAGCTTCCAGATGATGATGGCCGTGCGATCCAAGCTGATCGACGCCTACCGCGAGGTCATGCGCATGCAGATGTAGCGCTGGCCGAGCTCCCGGGCACGGCCGATTCCCTGACGAGGAACGCCTATGGCCGGGGAAAGCAACCTCGCTGACCAGTTCGCCAACGCCTTCAAGAGCATGAGCGCCACCCAGCGCGTGATGGTGGCTGCCATTTCCCTGACAGTGCTGCTGGCCCTGGCGGGCCTGGGTCTCTGGGCCAGCCAGGAATCCAAGGGTGTCCTGGCGTCCAACGTCTCCCCGCAGGACGCCAGCACCATCGTGACGCAGCTCGACAAGATGCAGGTCCCTTACGAACTCAGCTCGGACCAGCGGACCATCCTGGTGCCCGAGAGCAAGGTCGGCCAGCTCCGCCTGAAGTTCGCCGGGGATGGCACCCTGTCCGGGGACAAGCTGGGCTTCGAGAAGCTGGAGAACGCCGGCATCGGCACCACGGATTTCGCCCAGAAGGTCATCCACCGGCGGGCCATGGAGGCCAGCCTCGCGAAGACCATCATGTCCCTGAAGCAGGTCGCGGACGCCAATGTCCACATCACCGCCGCCAACGACAGCCCCTTCCTGTCCGACAAGGAGGACGCCAAGGCCAGCGTCCTCCTGAAGCTGCGGGGCACCCAGCCCCTTCCGGACGAGAACACCCAGGCCATCGTGAACCTGGTGGCCGCCAGCGTGGAGGGCCTCAAGCCCGAGCAGGTGGTGGTCATCGACCAGTACAGCCGCATCCTCTCCCGCACCGGGCGCGATCCCATGGTGGGGGCCAGCGACGCCCAGAAGAAGGCGGCCCGGGAGGAGGAGGACTACCTCGTCCGCCGCGTGACCGACCTGCTGGAGCCCGTGGTGGGCATCGGGAAGGTGAGGGCCACGGCCCACGTGGACCTGGATTTCGACAAGGTGAAGATCAACTCGGAGACGTTCGATCCCCAGGGTCAGGTGGAACGCAGCGTCCAGCAGAAGGAGGAGAAGGTCCAGAAGCGCGACGGCGGCGCTGGCGTCCCCGGCACGGCGAGCAACGTGGCCCCCGCCAATGCCGGCGCCACCGGCGGGAACCTCCTCGAGAACTCGGAGAAGAAGGAGACCACCACCAACTACGAGATCAGCAAGACGGTGCGCGCCGTGGACCAGGCCACCGGCTCCGTGAAGCGGCTGACCCTGGCGGTCATCGTGGACGACGTCTCCACCTGGGAGAAGGATGCCAAGGGCGAGCCCCAGCTGAAGCTCATCCCCCGCACCCCGGACGAATTGAAGAAGATCCGCGACCAGGTGTCCGCGGCCGTGGGCATCCAGGCCAAACGGGGCGACGAGCTCACCGTGGAGAACATGGCCTTCGCCGTGCCCCAGGCGAACCCCAAGGAGGAATCGGAGGCGAAGAAGCAGTTCTGGATCGACCTGGGCATGCGCTACCTGCCTACGGCCGTCGCGCTGCTCGTCGGAGCCATCGTCTTCTTCATGATCATCATGCCCATGCTCAAGCGGCTCTCCGCCGCCCTGAACCGGCCGGCACCCCTGCGCGTGGCGCCATCCGAAAGCGAGGCCGCCGCGATCGCCCGCAAGGCCACGCCCGTCCGTTCGATGGCGGAGCTGGAGGCGGAGATCGAGGCCGAACTCAATGCCGACGCGGCCTTCTCGGCCCCCGAAGCCCGGCGGCGCGAGGTCATCCGCAAGCGCCTGCAGGAGGGTTCTGCGGAGGACCCGGAAACCATGGCATCGCTGGTGCGGTCCTGGCTCCTCGAGGAAGGGAGGTAGGCCATGTCCAAGCTCAGTGGCGCCCAGAAGGCCGCGGTGCTCATGGTCACCCTCGGTGACGACACCGCCGCCAACATCTTCAAGTATCTCGAGGAGGACGAGATCCAGACGATCTCCCGGGAGATCGCCATCACCAAGCACGTGCAGCCGGAGGTGGCGGAAGAGGTCATGGAGGAGTTCCACACCATGGCCCAGGCCCGGAGCTACATCAGCCAGGGCGGCATCGAATACGCGAAGAAGCTGCTCATCAAGTCCGTGGGTCCCGAGGTCGCCCGCAAGATCATCGACCGCCTGGTGAAGGCCCTGGAATCCAGCGCCGGCTTCACAAGCCTGGAGCGGGCCAACCCCCAGCAGCTCTCGAAGTTCATCCAGAACGAACACCCGCAGACCATCGCCCTGATCCTGGCCCACCTCAACGCCTCCCAGGCCGCCGAGCTCATCACGAGCCTGCCTGAGGCCCTCCGCAGCGACGTGGCCATGCGCATGGCCAGCCTGCAGGAGATCAGCCCCGAGGTGGTCCGCCGCATCAGCCTCATCCTGGAGCAGAAGCTCGAGGCCCTGGGATCCTTCGCCACCGAGGCCTACGGCGGCGTCCGGGCCGTGGCGGAGCTCTTCAACCGCATGGACCGCAACACGGGCCGAGCGGTGCTGGAGAAGATCGAGACCGAGAACCCCCAGCTCGCCGCCAGCATCCGCGACCTGATGTTCGTGTTCGACGACATCCTCCTCATCGACGACGCCGGCATCGCCGAGATCCTCAAGCGGGCGGACCGGAAGGTCCTCACCATCGCCATGAAGGGCACCAGCGAGGAGCTGCAGAACCAGTTCTTCCGGAACATGTCCACCCGGGCCGTGGAGCTCATCAAGGAGGAGATGGAGTTCATGGGCCCGGTGAAGCTCAAGGACGTGGAGAAGTCCCAGCACGAGATCGTGGAGATCGTCCGGCAGCTGGAGGAGGAGGGCGTCATCAGCATTGGCGGTGGCGGGGGCGAGGACTATGTCACCTAGGACGCTGTCATGAGCCGCAAGGGTTTCATCCGGTCCGAGGACCTCCGGGACACCCGCCTGGACGCCTTCCCCTACTTCCCGGTGGACACTTCGCTGGCTCGCCAGGCCGAACTGGAGGGGGGATCCTCTTCCATCGCCGATGACCTGGAAGGCGCCGGGCGCCCCCAGCGGTCCACGGAGGAGCGCATCGTCGACCGGCTCCAGGAAGCCGAGCGGCAGGCCCAGGAGATCGCCCGCAAGGCCTACGAGGAGGGCTTCGCCTCCGGTGAGGCCGAAGGCCGCACCTTCGGCGAGAGCCAGTACCAGGGCTACATCCAGCGCATGGAGGGACACCTGCGAGAGCTCGCTGCGGCCACGCTCACCCTGCGGGAGGCCCTCAACGACGAGCTCACGGCCCTGGCCCTGGCCGTGGGTGAGCACCTGGCCGTGCAGCAGATCGACCGCTCCCCGGGGGCGGTGAAGGCCCTGATGGAAGGGGTCCTGGAGGAGCTGCCCTTCCCTCTCCCTCGCGGCACGCGGACAGGAGAGCAGCCCTTCCATGTCTTCCTGAATCCCCTTGACCTGGAGCACCTGGGCGACACCTTCGTCGGCCACGGGGGCCTCTCCCTGGCCGCCGATCCCTCCCTGTCCCGGGGGAGCATCCGGCTCGAGGCCCCCCAGGGCATCCTCGACGCCACCCTGGAACGCCGCCGGGGACATCTCATGGAGATCCTCGCCCGCATGAAGGAGGGGGAGGGCCCATGAGCGGCGCCGCCCTCGATCCGACCTCCCTGGCGGCCCGCGTGCGCGCCCTGCCCAAGGGCGACTGGATGGGCCGGGTCACCAAGGTGGTGGGCCTGGTGGTGGAATCCACGGGCCCGGAGTGTTCCGTGGGCGAGCAGATGCTCATCCATGGCACGGATGCCGGCGGCCGCCCGAGGGTCGTCCATGCCGAGGTGGTCGGCTTCTCGGGCCAGCAGGTGCTCCTCATGCCCATCGAGGAGACCGAAGGCATTCGCCCCGGTCAGTGGGTGGAGGGCACTGGACACCAGTCCGAGCTGCCGCTGTCCGAGGACCTCCTCGGCCGGGTCATCGACCCCCTGGGCCGGCCCCTCGACGGGGGCCCGCCCATCGAGGCCACGGCCCATCTGCCGCTCCAGGGCGCGCCTCCGAACCCCATGCGCCGGAAGCGCATCCACGAGGTGCTTTCCACCGGCGTGCGGGCCATCGACGGCCTCCTCACCCTGGGCAAGGGCCAGCGGGTGGGCATCTTCTCCGGTTCCGGCGTGGGGAAGTCCACCCTGCTGGGCATGGTGGCCCGCAACACGTCGGCCGAGGTCAACGTCATCGCCCTGGTGGGGGAGCGGGGCCGCGAGCTGCGGGAATTCATCGAGAACGACCTGGGCCCCGAGGGGCTCAAGCGCAGCGTGGTGGTGGTGTCCACCAGCGACCAGTCCCCCCTCCTGCGCCTCCGCTGCGCCATGGCCGGCACCACCGTCGCCGAGTACTTCATGCGCCGGGGCCGGGACGTGCTGATGATGATGGACAGCGTCACCCGCTTCGCCATGGCCCAGCGCGAGGTGGGCCTGAGCGCCGGCGAGCCGCCCTCCTCCCGGGGCTACACGCCCTCGGTGTTCGCCCTGCTCCCCCGGCTCATGGAGCGGGCGGGGACCTTCGAGGGCATGGGCTCCATCACGGGGATCTACACGGTCCTGGTGGAGGGTGACGACATGAACGAGCCCATCAGCGACGCCGTGCGCGGCATCCTGGATGGCCACATCGTCCTCTCCAGGAAACTGGCCTCCAAAAACCACTTCCCCGCCATCGATGTGCTCGCCAGCCTCTCCCGTCTCTTCACAGCCCTGGCGCCACCGGAGCAGAAGCAGCTGGCCAGCAAGGTACGCGATCTCATGGCCACCTACCAGGACGCGGAGGACCTCATCCAGATCGGCGCCTACACCAAGGGCTCCAGCACAACCATCGACCAGGCCATCCAGTTCCAGCCCGCCATCCAATCCTACCTGCGCCAGGCCACCGCGGAGGCCGGGGACCACCGGCAGGCCCTGATGGCCATGGGCCAGATCTTCGGCCTCGACCTGACGCCCTTTCTTAAGGCCCACCCCTGATGGCGACCCGGTTCCACTTCCGCCTCGAGACCCTCCGCAAGCTGCGGGAGGCCCTCGAACGCGAGGCGGAACGCGCCCTGGCCCGGGCCATCCAGGCCGAACGGGTTGTCCGGAGCGAGATCGAGGCCCTGACGGCCCAGCGGCAGGCCGTCTTCGAGACCCGGCGCATTGCTTCTGGGCAGATGCTGGACCTGGAGCTGTGGCGGACCGGGGAGGCCTTCCTCGTGGTGCTGGAACGGCGACAGGTCCAGGCCTTCGAGCGCCTCCGGGAGGCCTCTCGGACGGTGGCCCTGGCCCACGAGGCCCTCACCGTGGCCCACCGCAACCACCTCATGCTCGTCCGCCTGAAGGAGCGCCGCGCTCTCCAGCATGCCCGCGAGCAGGAGCTGCGCGAAGCCCTCGCCCTGGACGAGCTGGCGGTGCTCCGCCATGCCCGCCGGACTGCCTGACGTGAAGGAGCCGCCATGAACGCCCGCTACCTGCTCTGGATCTCCGCGCCCCTCGCCCTCTCCGCTGGTGTGCTCTGGCTGTCTGCCCAGGAGCCCAAGGGCGAGGCGAAGGGTCCCGCGGAAGGCATCAAGGTCGCCGAGCTGGCCTCCCAGCTCCAGGCCCGGGAGAAGCAGATGGCCCAGAAGGAGGCGGACCTGCGGCAGATGGAGCAGCGGCTCAACACGCTCCAGGCCACCCTGGACCGGGACCGGAACGACCTCGCCGTCCGGGAGAAGGCGGTCCAGGATGCCCTGATCAAGCTGGAGAACCTGAAGGTCCGGCCCGTCATCGATCCCCAGATCATCCGGACCTACGAGGGCATGGACCCCACCTCCGCGGCGCAGGCCATGAAGGAGCTGGCCGCCCAGAACCAGGAGGTGGCCGTGGCGCTTCTGGCGGGCATGACACCCAAGAAGGCCGCCAAGCTCATGGACCAGCTGGCCCTCCTGGACGCCAAGCTGGCGGGAAGGCTGTCGGAGCGGGTGGGCCTGTCGAAACCGAAAGAGACCGCAGCCTGACGTTTCTGCCCAGAGGAAGGCGGCACGATCCTCGCGCAGGGGGGTGACCCGGATGCTCCGGGCGCGAGGACCCCATGCTTCCCTCGGGCGCAGCGCTTGTCCCTTCTCTTCCCGACCGGGCCTCCGTCGAGCGGCCCGAAGCCGCGGATCCCGATCCCTCCGACGCGAGGTTCGCGAGCCTGATGGCCCAGTTCGTCCCGCCGCAGGCCCCGACCCAGGCCCCCACCCTGCCTGAGGCCCAGGGGCCTGCCCAGTCCGCCGCCTCTGGGCCCGGTGCTCCTGCCGAGCCAGGCGCCGGCCCCACCACCCCCGAGACGACGGCCAGCTCCGCACCCGCCGCCCCCCCTAAGGACCCCCCTGCCGGACAAGCCCCGGCCCCTTCCGAGACCGCCCCCGCCGCCGGGGCTCCTCGGCCTGCGACCAAGCCCCCGGAGGATCCTGCCGCCCCGGTCCCGCCTCCAGTCCAGGCCGTCGCCGCCCCCGGGGTCCCGGCCCTTCCCGCTGCCGTTCCCGCCCTGGGTTCCCCCGGTAAACCCGCGGTGTCCGCCCCGACTGGGGATCTTCAGGTTGCGGCCGCCGCCACGCCGCCCACGCCATCTCCCGCCCCGACTCCAGACCCGGCCCAGGCTCCCTTCGCGGCATCGTCGGTCCCGGCTCCGGCGGCCCCTCCCTCCGGGGAGGGCAAGGCCGGCCTGGTCCTCGTCGCAGCCCCTGCGGCCCAGGACGAGACCTCCCTGAAGGCATCCCTCCTCCAGAGTGATGCGGTGGCGGCCTCTCCCTCTGTCCCGGCAGCTCCTGCCTCGGTTCTCCCCCAGATCCACCCCGCCCCGGCACCCTCCGCGGCGGATCCCGCCCTGCGCAACCTCGTGATCGGCGCCCCCGCCCAGGATCCCGGCGCCCCGGCACCGGAGGCCCGGCCCGGGCTCGGCAGCGGCCCCATCGCCGGGCCTGCAGGACAGCCCGGCGGTCCAGCGGCGGCGAAGGCCGAGGGGGGCCCCACCCTGCCGGAGGCCGCGGAGAAGATCGATCCCTCCACCTTCCAGGTCCACCTCCGCCAGGACCCGGGACCCCAGGCGATGCTGGCGGCCTCCACCCGCTCCACCCCGGTCTCCGAGGTGGCGCCCCAGGCCCAGGCGACGCCGGTTCCGGCCGTCCCCCTGGCGGTGCCCACCCCCCCCGTGGCCCAGGTGGACAGCGGGGTGCGCTGGATGCTCAAGAGCGGAGCCCAGGAGGCCCACCTCCAGCTCCATCCGGATTCCCTGGGTCAGGTCACCATCCACCTTCGCGTGGAGGGAGGCGAGGTCCACGCCCGGCTCTGGGTCAGCGAGCCCGCCTCCGTGCAGGCCGTGCAGGAGGGACGCCCCCACCTGGAGCTGTCCCTGAAGGAGCAGGGCCTCCAGCTGGGCAGCTTCGATCTGCAGCAGGGGCATCGCCCCTTCCAGGATGCGCCGGCCACTCCCGCCTCCCCCTTCCTGGACCGCCGCCCAGTCCTTCCGGCACGGCAAGAAACGCCCTCCATCGTCACCCCGACCCTCTCGAACCCGCACCAGATCGAGCTCTACGCCTGAACGGCACAGTTCCTGAACTCACCCCTTTGGAGGTCCCCATGGAAACCGGCATGATCACCGCGGCCACGTCCACCGCCACCGCGACCCAGAGCACTTCGCCCAAGAACGCCCTGGACAAGGACGCCTTCCTGAAGCTCCTGGTGGCCCAGCTCAAGAACCAGGACCCGACCGGAGCCGGGCAGGACCCGAACCAGATGGTCCAACAGCTCACCAGCTTCTCGAGCCTGGAACAGGCCACCCAGACCAACACCCTGCTCCAGGGCCTCCAGTCCCAGAGCCAGGCCCTCTTCCAGGCCCAGGCCGCCTCCCTCGTGGGGAAGACCGTGAAGGTGGATGGCTCCGGGTTCGCGCTCAAGGCTGGCCAGGCCAGCATGGGCCTGAACCTCTCGGCTTCCGCGGACGTGACCTTGACCGTCCGGGACCCGAACGGGAACGTGGTGGCGACGATCCCCGAGGGCAGCCTGAACCAGGGCGACCAGACCCTCACCTGGAACGGCACCGACGCGAGCGGGAAGACCCTGCCCGATGGCGAGTACCAGGTCCAGGTCTCGGCCAAGTCCATCAGCGGCAGCGCGGTGCCCTACACCACGAGCCTCAACCTGAAGGTCGACTCCGTGGCCTTCAACACCGACGGATCGATCTCCCTGTCCGCCAACGGGCACGTCTTCTCCCTCACGAACGTCCTCCAGGTCCTGTCCTGAAAAGGAGCTCCCCATGAGCCTGTATTCCGCCTTCTACTCCAGCCTCTCCGGCCTCTCGACCAACGCCAACGCCCTGAACGTGATCGGCAACAACCTGTCGAACATCAACACCGTGGGCTTCAAGGGGTCTGCCACCACCTTCCGCGACATCTTCAGCACGAGCCTCGGCGGCATCTCCACACAGGGCAACGGCAACCCCATCCAGTTCGGCCTGGGCGTGCAGGTGAACGGCGTCAGCCAGGACTTCTCCCAGTCCTCCTTCCAGAGTACCGGCAACGCGCTCGACATGGCCATCCAGGGGAACGGGTTCTTCACCCTCCAGACCGTGGACGGCCGCCAGGTCTTCAGCCGCGCTGGAAATTTCACCCGGAACAACAACGGCTTCCTCGTGGCCAGCGACGGTTCCAACGTCATGGGCTGGAACCGCGATCCCATCACCGGGAACGTGAACACCTCGGCATCCCTGGCCCCCATCCGCATCGACGCGGGCACCACGGCCAGCGCCTTCGCCACCCAGAACATCCGGCTGGGCATCAACCTGAATTCCGCCGCGGCCATCGGCGACACCCTCACCACGCCCATCCAGGCCTATGACAGCCAGGGCAACCCCCAGAACATCATCGTCACCTACACGAAGACCGGGGCGAACACCTGGAACTACGCTGCCAGCGTGGCGGCCCCGGCCACCATCGGCTCCGGAGCCACGGGGACCCTCACCTTCAGCCCCAGCGGCAACCTCACCTCGCCGGCCACCAACCCCGTGTTCGGCGGCATCAACTGGGGCAATGGCACGTCCACCCAGAACATCACCTGGGACGTGCTCAACCCGGACGGGTCGCCCAACCTCACCCAGTTCTCCGCGGCCAGCAGCACCACCAGCACCTTCCAGGACGGCTACGGCGCCGGCACCCTGCGAGACCTCTCGGTGGACCAGAACGGCATCATCAGCGGCACCTTCACCAACGGCCAGGTGATCGCCCTGGCCCAGGTTGCGCTCGCCACATTCAACAACGACAACGGCCTGGTCCAGACCGGGAACAACCACTGGGGCCAGAGCCTGGCCTCGGGCTCCCCCACCATCGGCCTGGCCAACCAGGGCGGCCGGGGCGGCGTCCTCGGCTCCAACCTGGAGCTCTCCAACGTCGACATGGCCGGCGAGTTCACCAAGCTGATCCTCAGCCAGCGCGGCTACCAGGCGAACTCCCGCGTCGTCACCACCACCGACCAGCTCCTCCAGGAGACCCTGAACCTGAAGCAGTAGGATCAGGGCAATAACAGCGCGCGGCCCCTCGAGGGGCCGCGCGCCTGTACGCTGGACAGCCCGGACCACCGGGATTGGGTTAGGGTACTGGCATGGCCGACTCCTTCCTTCCCAGCGCCGAGGCCCCGGGGCGCATCCTGGTGGTGGACGACCAGCCCGACAACCTGCGGATCCTGGGCCTGGAGTTGCGCCGCCACCCCTTCCAGCTCACCTCCACCGAAACCGCCCGGGAGGCGCTGGAGCTCTGCGAGACCACGCTCTTCGAGGGCATCCTCATGGACGTGGGCCTGCCGGAGATCGACGGCATCGAGGTTTGCCGCCGCATCCGGCGGGGCGGCCTGAACGCCCAGACGCCCCTCATCTTCCTCAGCGCCATGCGGGTGGGGGAGGACTGGGTGACCCAGGGCCTGGAGGCAGGGGGGCTGGACTACCTCACCAAGCCCTATTCCTTCCCCGAGCTGCTGGCCAAGATGCGGATGATGGTCCGCCTCGCCCGGCAGCACCGGGCCCTGATCTTCAGCGAGCGGCAGCGGGCCCTCATCGAGGTGGCCGGCGGCGCGGCCCACGAACTGGCCCAGCCCCTGGCCGCCGCCCAGCTCCTGGCGGACCAGCTGGCCAAGCAGAACGCTCCCGCCACCCCGGAGCAGATCGCCCTGCTCCGCAGCTTCCTGGGCCAGACCGCACGCATCCTCTACCAGATCCAGAACCTGCGCACCTACATCACGAAACCCTACGCCACCGGGCAGATCCTCGACCTGGCCCAGAGCAGCGCCCCGCCCAGTCCGCCCGGGGCGCCCCCTTCCGAGGCGGATACACTGGGACTTTGATTTCGAGGCCCCATGTCCGACCTGGAACTCCAGCCCCTCGCCCCCCGCCGCCGCACCCGCCAGATCCTGGTGGGCAAGGTGCCCGTGGGCGGGGACGCCCCCATCACCGTCCAGAGCATGACGAAGACGGACACCCGGGATGTCGAGGCCACGGTCCACCAGATCTACGACTACGCCGGCGCCGGCTGCGAGATCGTCCGGGTGAGCGTGCCCACCAAGAAGGCCGGCGAGGTCTTCCACGAAATCTGCGCC
>Ga0208789_1000404_pt1 | contig 42352 bp, 26 predicted proteins | sample Methanotroph_Enr_FD_187368 | JGI IMG/M metagenome (GOLD analysis project Ga0208789, IMG submission 187368) | Enriched soil microbial communities from Old Woman Creek wetland in Ohio, USA - Methanotroph_Enrichment_5 (SPAdes) (version 2) | ecosystem: Environmental > Terrestrial > Soil > Wetlands...
TGTAATAAAGCTTTCGACTTCCTGTACCGCCAACGATGGGGCAAGTGAAATAATCTGCACCTGGTTATTTGTAATGTCGGGAATGGCATCAATAGGAAGGCGGGTAAGTGAATACATACCCCAGCCTATCAATGCGGCTACAAAGAGGCCGACAATAAATTTATTTTTTATAGAGAAATGGATAATGCGTTCTATCATAAGTCATTTATTTTACATGAAAGTGAACAAAGTGATATATCCTGGCTCGGATGGCAGCAGTAACGACAACATATGCAACTGTAATTAAGAACCTTCTGAATACCAGGCTAAGAGTGATTTTTTCTTTTTTCTTTATAAATTTCTTCTTTATCATTATGTTTTCCGGATTATGGAATAAACAAGAGGTAAATTTCCTGGATGAAAATAAAGAAAAGAAAGCGAATTAATTTAACACCCGCCCAAGACCCATAATGGTTATAGCAAGGGAGAATAAATTACGCTTTAACTAAAAGAAAATTAAGCTTTAGGAGGGACTTGAAAATCGAATAATACCGGGCTTTGGAGGCCTGCAGATTGATAGTAATAATTAATCTCCAACGCCATCGCCGGAACTGAAATTATATTGCTGGTGATTTCAAAGTTTGACTGGCAACAATTGCATGTACAAAAAGGAGAGCAATGATCAGAATCATCCTGATGCCGGTTATCCTGATTTTGTTTTGAGAGTTCAATTTTGTGCATTGTATTATCCTGTGGAACATCAATACAAGGTATTGTTGTGAGCCACATTACGTAAAGGGACAATATGAGTGCAAGAATCTTCATGTGTTCAATAAACCGCAAAAGTAATGGAAAAGTTCATGCGACCAAGTTGCAAAGTTTTATTTTGAGTTAGCACAAGTTTCTTTCACCAACATAGTAATGCTTTCGAGATTAAATTGAACAGGCAAATTGACTGAAGGTACAGGAATGTCGTTCAGGCAATAGGTGTGTGGCATTATGTGCTAGTCTCAATTAAAAATAAGTTGTAAGCTATTCATGATCGTGCCTGTGATGAAGATCGGGAAAGTGTGGATGTTCATGTGCCAATGGATGATGTTTGTGAACATGAGAATGCCATTTGCCTGCGGGAATTGATTTATCATCATGTTCGTGGTTGTGGTGCCCATCGGCATGCTGATGGAAATGGATGTGCTCCATTTCGACATGTGTATGCAAATGTTTATGCTTCAACAAGTATGTTACGATAACCGCCAGTGCCAAAAGGAATATGGATATAACATGAGCCCAGTGAAAAGATTCATGATAAAATATATACGATAGAATCACTCCCCATAGGGGTGCTGTTGAAAACAATATCTGCCCCCTGGTAGCTCCAAGATTTTGTGCAGATGTTACATACAGCATGATGCTGAATCCGTACGAGAAAATTCCTACCAATAATGCAGGGCCAACACTGCCAAACTTTATAGGTTCGCTCGCAATAAGGCATCCTATTATAAAGTTAACTGAACCAGCTACCAGGCCTTTCAGAAAAGTAACTGATTGTGGTGAAGCACCATCGGTAAGGGCTGTGAGATGGTTATCCACAGCCCAGGAAATACATGCAGCTGTAATCAGTAAAGCTGAGATAATACCGCTTGAACCTTCACCAAGTGAAGTAACTATTCCTGCAATAATGGTTAAAATTACCCCTATCCAGGTATTTCTATCAAGTGTATCTTTAAAAATCAATACGCCTAAAATAGCTGTTGCTACCAGTTCCATATTTAGCCAGATAGATACCGAAGCTGCATTGGCTGTTTTCAAACCAAATAATAAAAGGACCGGACCAAGGAAACCGCCGAAGAAAATTATTCCAATTGTTTTCATTCTGCTACCAGAATGAAATAACAGTGTCAGATTGTTGTTTTTACGGAAAATATAAGGAAACATTGCAATAGCTGCTCCCAGATAAAGTAAACCTGCCAATTGAAAGGAGTTTAAACCATCTAAAAGAAGTTTGCTGAATGGTGTGGCAATACCAAAAAGGAAACCGGAAAGAAGACCTGTAATTATGGCAAACCGTTTCATGTTGGTGTACTATTCAATTTGATTATACTATTCAAACCAGAAACATAGCTTATTGTTGTTCTACAATTTTTATCTCCTCGTCCGCCAACCCATACAACTCATATACCATCCGGTCTATTTCCTTGTCGGTTTTGGAGATTTCGGATTTTAGGGCAAGGGCTTGTTTGGCTTCCTGCAAAAAGTAAGCTTCCCATTCGGCTTCCCCGGTAAGGGATAGTTTTATTTTCTTTTTTGCCAGTTCTGTTATAAACTCTGAATAGGTGAGCAAATACCAGTTTTGAAGTTTACCAGGCAGGTCTTCCAGGTTAAATTTGCGTTGGATGGTGCGCTGGAATTTTTCTGTAACAGCAATAATTTCTTTATTTAAAGTTATCATTATGTCTGACAATTCTATTAAAGGCTTCTGCTCATAATGATTACATCTTTTTATTGGTAAACGCTTAAACTCACCAATTTTAATTTTTGGGAATAGCGCATCAAATTCATTTGCCTTATTTCTGAAATAATAAGAAATTAATCTTGAGGCGAACAGAGCTTGAATATATTTAGCAGAAAATGAATTCACATAGTCGTTAGTGATTTTTGCAATAAATACACTTTGATCAATAATGAAGTTTTCGGAAATTAAACAACAATTTAGATGTGATCCTAATACTTGTCTGCAAAGAATTCTTTCTCCTTCAAAATATCTTTTTTCTCTTGGAGCTGCCAACCATTCGCCATAACTAACATAGCTCTGATTATCCCAATTGTATAAATATCTATTTACGTGTTTTCCTCTCAATTCAGGTACAAACGTTTCGTCCTTTTTATAATCAGCGTGATAAGCTTTAGTCCTAATAATCTCCTCTGATTGACCTCTATATTTATCATATGGATTAATACCTCTGGTAACATCACAAATATCTTCAAGTCTAATAGATAAACTTTCAATTTTCTTAAATATAGATTCTGATTGATTACTTATTTCAATATCAAAAATGTACTTTTCATTTTCTATTAATCTTTTTTGATTAATTACATGCTTAAAACTAAAACCGCTATTTCGAAACTCCCCTATTTTTATTTCATTATCTGCGTTATTATTACTTGCAATAAAAACGCATGTATCCACAGAAGCTTCATTAAAAACATTGTCTAAATTGGGGATTATTGCTTCAAAAGAAACATTCGATAATAAATAATAACGGCATTGACCAAACATTAGATTTTTCATCCAAGAATTTGGTGTGATAAAACTTAACTTACCAGATTCTTTAGTAATTATTACAGCCAACTCCATAAATAATACATATAGTTCGAGTTGATATTCAGCAGTTTTATAATTTGCTTTAAAGTAAGTTTTGAATTGATCATTAAATGTTTTTGATACATACGGTGGATTCCCAATCACCACATCAAAACCACCTTTATACTCAGTACGTAATGCATGTGAAACGGAGCAGGTAAAGGTTGCAATGATGGCATCAAACGGCGATGGAGTATATGGCGATGGAGCATGCTCCATCGCCATGTTAAGTTGGTGTTTTATGCGGTTGTTTTGTACATATGCAATGGTGTTGTTAAGCTGCTCTTCTGTTACTATCTCTTTGCAGCCAAATTTTTGTGTCCAAAGATGAAATTGAGTTGTTCCCCTTGATTTCCGGGTATTGTCATCCAGCGATGGAGTTTCATCAAGCGATGGAGCATGCTCCATCGCTTGATTGTGCTCCGTCGCTGGATTGTTATTTGCATTTAGTATGGTACGCCCCATGGCAATATTGCAGGCTCGGGCGCTCATGCTTTTTATTTTCTGCATTATGGATGGCAGTTCCTCTTCCTCGCATGCCAAAACAATGTGCATATGATCGCCACAAATATTGTAAGCCATTACATTCAGCTTGTTGTCAATAACAATTTTGGCAATAGTTTCCGCTACAATAACTTCTTCCTTTTCGGATAACCACACCGGCTCACCAACCTGCACATGATTTTCGAACATCCGATGCGAATACCTCGAATTGTGCGTGGCAGTTGTAATATGCCAGGCCTTTTTTGCTTTTTCAGGAAAAACTGTGGGAAACTCATTGTGCCAGTTAAACGCCTTTTCGCCAGCCACAGCCGGGTCGTCAATCAGCGAATTGCCGCATTTGATATTGTTATTTAAATCGTTAAGCTTTCTGTTTGGCTGAGCCGTACGCAACCATAAGGAAAGTTTAGCTATCTCAACACTCTCCTCATTTAAATCAACCCCAAAGAGGTTGTTTTCGAGTATATTCTTTTCAAAATCGCTCAGCACCATAGCATCACCGAAGAGCTTGGCCTGTAATTCGTCGATATAGCGGTGTTCGTTTATCAGGAAGTCGAGCGCCTGGTTCAGGAACGCGCCTGAGCCGCAGGCCGGGTCGCAGATGGTGAGTTGCAACAGCCAGTTGCGGTATGCGGTAAGTTTATCAAATAAAGGCTGTTTGGTTTTATTGGTGCGTTTGCGGTCGGTGATATATTCTTCCTCAACCAGCTCCAATTCAGCCTTTTTCTCCATGCAAAGTTTGCCGACTGTATTATCGACAATGTATTTTGTAATGTATTTGGGAGTATAAAAAACACCGTCTTTTTTGCGCTTGCTTTTGGATTTATCAACCTGTCGGCCTTCAAGCTGTGCTTTTATTTCGTCCAGTTCGTTGAGGGAGTTTTCAAAAATATGGCCTAGGATATTTACATCCACTTCGCTCACAAAGTCATACGTGGAAAGTTTCATAGCATGCCTGTAAAGTAACTCATCCTCAATTTTCAGCGCATCCAGCAATTCATCCGCTTTAAATAAACCGCCGTTATAGGCAAATACATCGTAGCGTTTTCCTTTAAAGCCGGTATTGAGGTATTCGAAATACTTTTTAAAGCGGTCGTATAAAGGTATTTGAACATCACGATCCTGCAAATCGCGCCAATCATCGAGGATAAGCCTTACGGAATTAGGTGGTAACAATTGCCTGTCCTCAGCAAAAAAGAGAAACAGGAACCGGTCCAGCAGCTTTTGCGATTTTTTAAAGAGCGTCAAAGGATCATAATCCGCATTTAGAGCCACCAGGTTCTGATGTAGTTCCCTTTTAAACAGCGAATAATCATTGTACAGGTTTTTAGTAATTACATCTTCCTGGCTTACCGATTCATCTTTGATACGTTTTGGAAGATTTTTCTCAATATTTACGAACGCCAGGCATAGCCATAGCAGTTCAAACTCTTTTTCTGTTAATGTAAACAGGTTAAACTCAATGTGATCAATTGCATTATCGATATAGAAACGCAGTTTTTCGAAATTGGAAGTGATCACATACACGCATTCGGGCTGGTTGTTTTTATAGCTGAAAGCCTGGGTCTCGATACGGTTTAAATCTGTAGTTTCGGTTCCCTTCAGCTCAATAACAGCAATCACATGATTATTTGGCGAGGGAGCATGCTCCCTCGCCTTATGATCATGCTCCCTCACCAAAAGTATAGCGCCATCGGCTTTTTTACTGTCCTTTACATTTTTATATTCGGTAGTTAGGTTAAATCCTGGTTTAGGGTTTTTAGTATAACCCAGCACATCGACAAAAAGATCAATCAGAAACTCTCCCTGGTATTGTTCTTCCTTGCTGTTGCGGATGTTTTCCTGGATGGCAGGATCATGAAAATGGGCTGTAAACTTTGTGTAAGCAACTTTTACAGAAAGAGCATCCTGAGCTTTGATGTATTTGTTTAGAACGGAATTTTGGAAGAAGTTCATTTATATGGAATTCAGAAAATAATTTGAGAACAGTGCTGCTTTATACCTCAACAAATATAGGATACTTCTAAATTCGTTCACCTGAGTTATGCCATTTAATTTTGCACTTCGCATTTTTATAGTAACAGATAGTCAGGTGATTCCATTTTATCGCAAAGCGGGAGTCTGTTGCACTTCCATTAGTGTTGTGATGATAACAGAAATATTTTCCAAAATATTGATCCTGGCAGTATTGTATTTTGACTGTTAAAACTGGTTTTCCAAGTATTTGCAGATAAGAATTTGTCATTTTTATAGTGTCAAATTATTCTGAGTGAATAAATTATAAATTTATGATAATTTAAGTATAGCAATGCTTAATTAATAGTAATTTTGCTCCGAAATTTTCAGCTAATGAATTAGCAGTATTTATTCTCCAGCTAATAATTTAAAGCAACAATTTCAGAAAAGAAATATTAAACCAGGAGGTTATAGAATGAGTATTATTGATACTGTAACAACAGATGTGTTAATTATCGGCGGTGGACCTTCCGGCTTGGCCACAGCAATTCATTTAGCGGATACATTAAAACTTAAAGGACTGAACCACAGAATATTGCTTATCGAAAAAGGAAGTTCTATTGGCAGCCATATACTTTCGGGCGCAGTAATTAAGCCTGAAGTATTTAAAGAATTATTGCCCGATGTGGAATTTACGGAAATCCCTTTCAATGCCAAAGTATCAAAGGACAGCACGGTTTGGCTTACTGAAAATGGAAGCATTACTTTTCCTTTTCATGTTCCATACATGAATAATATTGGAAACTATACCGCTTCATTGGGTCAGCTATGCAGATACCTGGCAGTTAAGGCCCAGGAAAAAGGTGTAGAAATATATACCGGTTTTGCCGTTGATGAGATTTTGTACAAAGACGGAAAAGTTATTGGTGCAAAAACCAAAGATACCGGTTTGGATCACCACGGCAACCAATTGGAGAATTTCCAGGCAGGCACTAGCGTTGAGGCTAAAATTACCATTTTTGCCGAAGGAACAAGAGGCAGCCTGGCTAAAATGCTTATTAAAAAGTTCAGCTTAAATGAGGGTAAAAACGAACAAGTTTACTCTTTAGGCTGCAAGGAAATATGGTCGGTACCGGAAGGTAATATAGAGGCCGGACAGATTTATCATACCATGGGCTATCCGCTTAATAACGATGAATTCGGCGGTGGTTTCATTTACGGACTTAACGACAATAAAGTAGCTATCGGGCTTGTTGTCGGCCTCGATTATAAAGACCCCTCATTCGATGTTCATGATGCCATGCAGATTTGGAAAACCACTCCGTTTGTTGCGAAGATTTTAAAAGGTGGCCGATTAGTTGAATATGGTGCCAAGACGCTTCCCGAAGGAGGATATTATTCCATTCCCAGACTGTATGTCAACAATGCTCTGATAGTTGGCGACAGCGCAGGAATGTTAGCCATGCCAGCTTTGAAAGGCATACACCTGGCTATCAAATCCGGAATGTTGGCAGCTGAAACGGCAGCCAATGCATTGCAGAATAACGATACTTCAGAAAACAGCCTGCAACAATACGAAACACTTGTTAACAACAGTTGGATATACAAAGAACTGTATCCTGTACGTAATTTCAGGCAAGGGTTTGCAAAAGGTTTAATCCTTGGCGGAATGCATTTCGGAACCCAGCTTATCACCGGCGGAGCAGGTTTCTTTGGCAAGCTCAAATCTGAAGCCGACTCTAAGACTACTTTAAAACTGAGTGAACTTAAGACGAAACCATTTAAAGAGCGATTTAAAGGTAAACTGGAGTTCGACAAAGTGCTGACATTCGATAAAGTAACGGATGTTTATTATTCAGGAGTACACCACGATGAGCAACAGGTTGTACATCTGCATATTAACAACCCGGAGCAATTCAATGCTGATAATATTGAACAATACGGCGCACCTGAACAGTTTTTCTGTTCATCCGAAGTATATGAGCTTCATACCGACAAAGACGGTAAAAAAGAACTTAGAATTCATGCTGAAAATTGTATGCATTGCAGAACCTGCGACATCAAGTCACCCGGTGATGGCATTACATGGGTAGTGCCTAACGGAGGCAATGGTCCGGAATTTCAAAATATGTAACAATTTAAAGAAACTGCAACAATGGCTTTAACAATAATAAGTTTAATAAAACAAGTACCGCTCCCCAGCGAAATGCGTATGGGCGAAGATGGATTAATGGACCGCACCAAAGCAAAATCAATCATTAATATCGATTGCCAGTTTGGCCTGGAAGCCGGGTTACAACTCAAAAAACATTATCCCGACGCACGATTGATTGTTTGCTCTATGGGTCCCGGATCGTTTGAGGCTTCTCTACGAACTGCAATATCCATGGGTTATGACCAGGCTTTCCTTTTATCGGATCGTAAGCTGGGTGGCAGCGATACGTATGCAACTGGCCTTGCAATTTCGACTATGCTGAAGCATTTAGGTTTTACCAAAGATTCGAAAGATCCCTTTATTGTTTTAGCCGGAAGGCAAACCAGCGATGGCGATACAGCTCATGTTCCATCGCAGGTGGCTGAAAGCATAGGAATTCCCCAGGCTACCTTTGTTGAGAGTGTAAAATCCGATGGAAATGGCAATGTAATTGCGAAAAGGATTATCGAAGGCGGATACCAGATGATGAAATTACCTATGCCTTGCGTTATCTCATTAACTCCAACCGGGATTCCTCCCCGCAAGCCTTCACTGAGCGGAGCTATTAAAGCACGATCATCAAATATTACGACTTTTGGAATTGATGATATCGGTTTGGGAACAGAGAAAATAGGCATAAACGGTTCTCCTACCATCGTGGCAAAGGTTATCAATATAGTGAGCGAAAGGCCACCAATTACCATGTCGGAAGGACACAATGAAGCTTCGTTGGTGGATAGTTTAATCGCTAATTTCAAAAAAGGCGGCAATGTCCTGGAGAAAAAGGAGAAAGAAACTAAAAAGGATATTGAACGCCCTGATTTTCCTGATAAAGATTTCAGGGATGGATCAAGAGGAATTCTAACCTGGGCGGAAGTAACGAATGGTAAAATTTCAAGGCCATCACTTGAGTTATTAACCCCGGCCAGGAACTTAGCCAACCAGTTAGGTCATGACACCAAAATAATGACCTTGATCATTGGCAAAAATGTTAAAGCTTTAGCTCAGACCCTGATTGAACATGGTTCGGACGAAGTTATTTTTGTTGAAAATGATAAACTCAAAGAATACCTTGTTCTCCCCTTTTCATCCATTTTTGAACAAGTCATTAAGAAAAAGAAACCGGAAATCGCTCTTTTTGCCGCAACCACTTCCGGGCGTGAATTAGCTCCCCGTATTGGTATGAAAACCAATAGCGGCGTAACTGCAGACTGTACCGGGCTTGAAATCGGAGAGTACGTTGATAAAAAAGAAAAAGTGATCTATACACCCATTCTTGAATCGCGTCGTCCTACTTACGGCGAAAGCAAACTTGCCACTATACTTGGTTTTGTTTGTCCTCAGATATCAACTGCAAGGGCCGGTACATTTGAAGTTCCTGCTCGTGTTGAGGGAAGACAAGGTGTTATTACCAGTTTTGAACCGGTTTTAAAAGATAAAGACTTTGTTGTTGAAATCCTGGAAACAGTAAGAGGTGAAGGCGGATTACAAAACCTTTTTGAAGCCGACGTAGTTGTTTCAGGTGGCAGAGGTACCACAGTCGACAATTTAGGCCTGGTAAAAGCACTTGCGAAGGCTTTGATAAGCCAGGGTGTTAATGCAGAATGGACGTCCAGCCGTCCGGTTGTTGATGAAGGCGTTGCCGAATACGCACGCCAGGTAGGGCAAACCGGTAAAACCATTCGTCCCAAAGTATATATTGCGGTTGGTATCTCTGGCGCAATTCAGCACATTGCCGGCATGAAGGAATCTGAAAAGATTATTGCCATCGATCATAATCCTAAAGCGCATATTTTCCACAATGCCGATTTTGGAATTGTAGGCGAATACCAGGATATTTTGCCTGAATTGATTGATCGTGTGGAAGCAGGATTTACATTCGGAATTGAGGCGAAAAAGAAAGGATAATCATCTGTATTTCCTGTCAGCGGCACTCATCAGAATATGAGGCTACATATTATTTTGATGTGCTGGAAACATTTTTTGACGTATGAGATTTTAAAGAAATTTGATTGTTTTTGTTAATATCGGATTGAATATTTTTTTTCTCTTACTTTTTGCTTGAACAAAAAGTAACAAAAATTCAAGGCTTTCGAAAAATATGTTGCGTTTCTATGCCGGAGGTATCTTCTCGCAATACAAGGCATGAAAGATTTTTACAAATCTAGGAATTTATCGTTGCTGTGTATTGCTACGCACATGCCATTCGCACATACCTCCGTCAAGAACCGCTAACATATTTTTCTAATGCCGATCCCTTCTAAGAAAATTTACTCTTAGGGCGACATTGAGGAATAACCTTGCCTGATGCAAGCAGGGGTTTGGCTCATGAGCACAATTTTCAGGGTGTATGGACCGGCCTAATAGAAATTTTACAACAGCTGTAGACGAAGGTAAAACGCGTGGGCATGTGCGTAGCAAAACACCAGCTTCACGAACTTTCAGGATGATGTTCCCAAAGTGTCAAGCCTTGTTTTGCGAGCCTTTACCGAGGTGTACAGATGTGTAAAATTTATATTAAGTCTAGACTTTTTGGTTCTTTTGTGTCATGACAAAAGAACAAAATCAAAATCAAAATAGAAATTTTTCTTCAGGTGGTAATATATGCCAGCACATCAAAATAATATCCTGCCAAATTAATTCCAATGACTAAATTCAAATTTATAAATCCTCACACCTCTCAGCCGCAAGGATTTTTGTTTTCAATCACGCTTTTCGGGGACAAAGGATTTGTAAATTTGTTAAGTCATTATTTGTACCGCACGCATCTGAAAATATGACGCGCACGAACCGGTTTCAATATTCAGCACGGATAGCTTTCTGTTATTCATTTTTACAATGTTTTCATCGAAAATTCTAACTGATCGTTAATGTCAATGATAAAGCTCATCATCTTTCTCTATATTGCTGTAAGTTAGTCGTCAAGCTTACTTATCTGCACAAAGAAATTTGTTAGTTGTTATATCTTTTGACTTTATGAATTTGATTGTTGCCGATAAACATCATAATTTGTCACAAATACTGAATATTAATTAATATCCAGATAATACTTCGGAAATATATGATTATTGCGAATTATATTCCTTTATACTATAGATTTGCAGAAAACTAAAACAATGGAATTTATATTGGATAGTACCGATTTACGCATCCTGGAACTTATGCAGGATAATGCCCGCATCTCAAATGCCAACTTAGCACGAGAATTAGAAATGGCTCCTTCCGCCATATTGGAGCGGGTAAAAAAGCTTGAACAGAAAAAAGTCATTCTCAAATATACTGCCCAAATTAATCCGGATGCTATACAGCAAAAACTACTGGCTTTTATTTTTATCAGATCATCTGAAGGTTTTACTTGTAGCAGTGAAACAGCACAGTCACTTTCTAAAATTCCTGAAGTACAGGAAGTACACCATATTGCCGGGGAAGATTGTTTCCTGATTAAAATTCGGACTGCAGATTCAGCTTCGCTTATGAATTTAATGCGGAACTCGTTACAAAAGATACCCAATATAGCTTCAACCAAAACAACTATCGTTTTAGAAACTGTAAAAGAACAACAATTATTGATTATCCCTAAAAAATAATCCAATGACTATACCTACAAAGAAGGCTTCAACAATAATGGTAATTATTGCATTTGCAACTGTTTATTTGGTTTGGGGGTCAACTTATTTTTTTATTCAGAAAGCTGTTCAGCATATTCCGCCAATGATATTGGGCGCCTTTCGTTTCTTTACAGCCGGACTATTATTGTTAGGATGGTGTCTGCTGAAAGGTGAAGGAATTGGCACATGGCGACAAATAAAGCCCGCCATTATCAGTGGGTTAATGTTGTTGTTGGTGGGTACGGGCGCGGTGATATGGGCCGAGAAATCGCTTCCAAGTTCATTAGTAGCTGTACTTGTTTCCTCTTCGCCTTTTTGGTTTGTAATACTTGATATCCCTAAATGGAAAGAAAATCTAACCGATCGTTCTGTTATCCTTGGATTGATTTTTGGTTTCATCGGAGTCACATTAATGTTCAGTGAAAGAGCAGTGGAGGCAATAACTTCAACTAATAATAATGAGATTATTGGATTGTTTATTCTATTAATTGGTACTATAAGTTGGGCAGGCGGATCGCTCTATACAAAATATCATTCCTCCGGTTCCACTACTTTAAGTTCAGCCTGGCAGATGCTGGCAGCAGGAACTGCATTTTTCCTCGCTGGCTTTTTATCGAATGAATGGCAGGGATTTGAATGGCAATTTGTTACTCCGGCATCATGGCTATCACTTTTATATTTAATACTTATGGGATCGCTAGCAGCATATAGTGCCTATGTATGGTTATTACAGGTTCGGTCAGCTACGCAGGTAAGCACATATGCCTATGTAAATCCTATAATTGCAGTTTTGTTGGGAGTGTTTTTCGCTGGTGAACATATGAGCCTATTGCAGATAAGTGGTTTAGTTGTGATTCTGATCAGCGTATTGTTGATTAACTTATCAAAATACAGAAATGTAAAAAGGTTACAAAAAATATGTTATAATAACAACAATGGTTAGCGATAAGGAAAGTAAGAGATTACAAAACTGTGTTCCTGTGAACGCAGTTGTAGCATAGTGATCACTCAGCCGCAGGAATTTTTGCTTTCGATCACGCTTCATGACGACAAAGGATTTGTAAGTCAATTTAATTATTATTGTGTTGCACGCGGCAGAAAATAAGACCCACGCGAACTCAGGGTGTTAGCGGTATGCCGTTACCAGGATTATTTTGTAGTCTTAGCGCCTATCGTTTCACCAAGTTTTTCAAATTCTATATCGTTAGGCTCCCATAATTCAATTTTGTTGCCTTCTATGTCCATGATGTGGACAAATTTTCCATATTCAAATGTTTCAATTGTATCTGTAATCAGTACACCACTCTTCTGAAGCTGACCGACAAGTTCTTCAATGTTTTCTACTCTGTAATTAATCATAAAGTCCTTGGTTGAAGGCTCAAAATACCTGGTCTTTTCTGAAAACGGGCTCCATTGAGTAAATCCTTTCCGGGTAGTGTCGGCCCCTTGTCTCCATTCAAAAACGGCTCCATACTCATTCGTATTCAGACCAAGATTGGTTTTATACCATTCCTGCATTTTTTTTGGGTCTTTACACTTAAAAAAAATGCCGCCAATGCCTGTTACTTTTCTTATTGATTGCTCACTGTTACTGCTTTTCGTTGTGATTGACTTAAAACTGAAACCAAGGGCGAATGTCATAACAAATGCAAGAATTATTACTATTTTCTTTTTCATTGTCGGCACGATTTTGTTTTTATGTGTATAGTTATTTATGCTAATTGCTAACGGCTGAGGCTTCCGGGATATAGCGCAGAAATCTGTTTTTGATTATTGTACCAGCACTGATGACAAATCAGTGCCAGCTGGTGAATTTATAATTACGGCTCATCAGGCGAATTTATTTAATTTCAGTTACCACGCGAAAGGATTACCTTCGGTGAGATAGTTCGTGCGGCAACGGTGTGTTCCAGGTGCCATCACAAAAAATCGCGATTCGTTTCATTAAATATTGAATTAAGTAAATCAAAAGCATTCCCAAATCAGTTGCAACATCACGAAAACTGACTGTTCAACCACTAACCTTGTTTTTTATTTCTGTCGTCCGAAGTAGGAGTAGCTACTGATCCCCGCAATTTCATAAGTTTATTTAACAGATCGAACCAGAACGGCGCGCCCAAAGAGAGTGCAAGTGCCGTGATTATCCAGCCTGCCAGCGATTTTAATATACAGATGAAAAGTGATGAACTCTTACATTCATATGTATCCCACTCTAAACCCAGCGAATGGTGTACATCATTTATATCATTTTTTATAAGAAGTTCTGCCCGCTTAAACAAAGTATCAGATTGCGCTTTGAAAGCAAGGGATTTTGCTAAATTGATTGAATCTTCCGCTTTTCTTTTTTGAAGACTATCCATTCCGGCCTGGGGTAAATTTTTTCTTTCAATAAGGGACCTGATGGAATCAAATTCAACTTTTTGATTGAAAATCTGCTTGTCGAGATCGGGATTTGCCTTACTATATGCATCGGCATGTTGAATCAATTGTTCCCTCAACACCGGGTCCTTTTCTAATTTATCAACAATTTTTATGGTATCAACATTAAATGCAACGGATAATATGAATCCAATCATAAATAAAATAATCTGGACATTTTTCTTATACCAGCCCGAAGCCCTGTCCATTGTTTCATCAAACCAGTTCTCAAGATATCTTCTAAATCTGACTGTATCTCCTTCTGCGTCAGCCCACAGGGATTTAAGGTAGCTTAAAGTCTGGTCACTGATCGGAACCTTCCCCCAAAGCGTTTTCTTTTCATCAATTGCTTTCTGAATCAAAGACTTTATATCGTCTCCCGGTTTCACATCATCACCACGAAGCAGATCAATAATTACTTTGGAGAAAGTTTCTCTGTTAATATACGCGGGTTTACTGTTGCGTTTGCCTTCGCCAAGAAACTTAATCAGAGGATGGTTATAAAATTCGTACGAAGTTGAATTAGATTCTCCTCCATTTCCCGATTTCTTAAACAGATATAAAATGCTTTTAGCACGGGACGAAAATTTGTTTTCATCCTCCAGCATTCTGAATATAGATCGTTGTAATATTTTAGCCCTGAAGCCAAACCAGGTTGCGATAATTTCCTGAATTATGGTTACGAGCAAGCTGTAGAGCAGGTAAATAAAAACCAGCCCTATAACCACATCTAAAACTACAATATTCAACATATGCAATCGCTTTATGCCTACTCTTTAAATCGGATTTTCAGCAACTCCGCCTAAGTTTTCAGAATCTGTTTCTATTACATCGTTGAGGAAATAAGATTACCGGTTGATTTGTAATCCGGACCACATTCTGATTATGGCATGGTAACAGGAACCATTTTCCCAAGAAGTTGTACATATTTATATAATTCAAAAGCCGGCTGATCATTAAACAGTGAAGTGGCGATTACCGACGGGTCGGCTGTAAGATCAAATAAGTGGGTGCCACCGGTGGTTAGCTCAGGTTCGTACATTTTAATGTGACTGTCAGCCGCGTCTTTATAAATCAGCATCTGGTGCCCGCCTTTGTGATCCCTGTTAAGATCTATCTGCGAAGCTGCAGGCTTCCGGGTTGCGTCAATTCTTCTTATGCTAACAGTCCGCAGAGGCCTGTTCTGTTCATCAACCTGATTATATGTCAGTCGTTGCTGGGTTGTAGGGACGCCGGCTTCATCAAAATAATAGTTGAATGAGACTCTCCATGTATTCAGCATAAATTGTTCACCCGGATTCAATGTCGCCGCCTGGGCTAATAATTCAGCGCTGTTGTTGCACCAAACGTTTACGTTCACCATTCGTTGCGAAAGATCTAACGAAGGCGTTATTTGTTCACGCATGGTCCCCGGCGTAGCTGCCGGTGTTCCGGCGTTATCCTTGTAAAACAAATCATGAACAGCTTCCATGGCCCAGTACATATTGCCAAAAGTAGCCTGCCGGCTTTGAATCCTGCCTTTAACGAAATCAATCACGCGCATTGCGGTTCGTTCTCTTGTTCCAAACCTGCCGGTAAGCATTCCCTGTAACGAAATTGACGATAAATATGAACGTGCCGCGTCAGGCCCCATCAGAATATGACTCATTAAAGCGACGGATTGCACACATCGGACGGCATCGCTGTCGGTTCCCGGAATCTGATCGTATTGACCCAGAAGGTTTGCTATCCGGTTTCCATCCCATCCGCCAGTTGTAAAAGGTAATGGTGTACCCGGCAACTGGCTGTTCAATTGTATTAATGCCGGATCGGCGGCAACTGACATTGAACCCCCAGCAGCCGGAGTGCTTAATGAACTGAGATCGGATGGCATTCCAACGGTTATATTTTCTGCGGGCATAGTAATCACATCGCGTTGAATGGCATTCTGGCTATTGCCCTGCTGTAGCACATGGGTAAGCTCATGAGCAAGTAATCGTTTACCTCCATCCGTTCCAGGCGAATATTGATTTTGGTTAAATACAATATTATTCCCGGTTGTATAAGCGTGAGCATTTATATTTTGAGCTGATTTTGCTGCTGCCGAATCGGTATGAATCTTAACCTGTGAGAAGTCCCGGCCAAATCGTGGCTCGAAAAACTTTCTTGTACCGGTATCAAGTGTTTGTCCGCCCGAATTAATTACATCGTGAACACTAGCTGGTGCTTCCATTCCCGGAGTTCCAACTACCTGACTTTTCTTCTGAACTTTTTCTTCTTTCTCACATTTTGCGCATTTTCGTTGTACGGATGAAATGGCCGGATTAAAAAAATGACTTTGCGCTTCCGGCCTCTCTGTCATTCGCATAACCTTATCTGCCATGGCATCGGCTTCATGTTCGAAAATATCGTTGGGCGGGCTGATGGTGAGTTTAGGCTGAAAAAAGGAATGGCCGTGAACTTTGTTGTTAGCATTATGCTGTTTCTTGCCGGAAGGAAAAGTCGTAGTAAACATGGATTACTTTCTTTTAGTAAATAAGTCAGATAAATCAAAACTACCCGATACCTGGGCCCCAAGTATAATTGAGGGCTTATCATTCTGTTCCCAGGCTGAACGTGGAGCCACAAATATTTTATCATCCGGCAATTTCCCGATGCCAGGTGCATAAAGCATGTAACCCGCTGTAAAAAACTTATTATCCTTTAATCGCAACGATACAGATGTGCCCAATCCTATTGCTTTCCAAGATGAATACTTTGTAGCTTCGAAACTTCGGAGTGGGCTGCCGGGAAGTTGATTTACGGTAACCGGTGTTTTATCCTGCAGGTCTTTTAACTTTCTGCCGGTTTGACCGTTGTCGTCGGCTAACATTTTTTCCCACCATTTATTTTCTTTGGATGGTGGGCGAAGGTGATCCGACAGCATTTTAAGGATAGAGCCACGAACGTATGTTATTCTCTCATCTTTGGATTGTAACTCAAAAGTATTTTTAAGCATGATCGCGGTTTGCCTTATCAGTAAAGCGGCAAGCGTTGTTGCCAAAGCCTGGTTTCGATGTGAGTGAAAATCTTTGGCAAGAACACCATGCGATAATGCGGAACCTTTCTCCTGTTGAGCCTTGAATTGTTTACTGAAATATGCAGCAGAAACCGGATCGGATACATTACCCAGAATAGATCCTTCCGACCCAGGGCCCGGAACACCGCTCGCATGGGTTGTCAGTTCTTTGCCTGAAGAATAATCACCTTGAGTTAATTCAATAAAATTGGAGTGAGCAAAAAAATCTTCGATAGTATGAAATGCATTTCCTAAATGGATGAAAGCATTTGAATCGGGCTTATCTTTTTCAACAGCGGCGACAAATTCACTTTCAATATATTGCAATGGAGTAGTTTTCGGTTTGTTGGACTTTGCGACCGGCATAGTTTTTTTCACCCAGTCTTTAGTGTTATCATCCCATATTTTTTCATATTCAGCGTGACTTACCCATTGGTTTTTTTCTTTATCAAAAATAAAGTTGTCGAAATGCTCATAAGGTTTATATCCACCAAAACCTTTGCCCGCAACCAATAGGGGGATGGCTGCCGACGGAAGTTGGCTGTAGTCGCGCTGCATATTACCCTGTTCGATAAACTGGATTTCCTTTTCTGAAAATACATCTTTTAAAGCCACTTCTTCAACAATATGATGATCAGTATCTGAAAAACGCTGAACATTGTTTGGAGTCATTTTCTTGTTTTGTTGTATAACATGCGTAAGCTCATGACTCAATAATCTTTTACCATTTCCGGTACCCGGAGAATACTGCCCGTTATTGAAAACAATATTATTCCCGCTAGTGTATGCTAATGCATTGATTGAACCCGCTGATTTTGCCGCCAATGAACCCGTATGGATTTTTACATTACTGAAATCGTAACCAAACCGGTCTTCCATAAATGATTTCGTGCCTTTATCCAATGGAGTACCTGATGATTGCAGAGCTTGATCTACCAATGAAGTATCACCGGATTCATTCGTACCGGATTCTTTTCGTTGCAGGTTTTCTTCTTTGTTTACAGCAACTTTTCGCCGGACATCCGTTTTTTTATCAGCACCTTTCCACAATTCCGGCAATCGTAAAACATTAACAGAGAGAAATACTCCGGAGCCTTTTGGCAACTGGTCATCAAACTGACCTGGTAAGGTACGCATGATCCACATGGGTGATTCGCCGGGATTATTCCCGCTTACCAGCATGGGAGTAACAGGCAGGGTTTGATTTACAAATCCCTGGAGATTAATGATACCGCCGCCAAACTTTATTTTTATTGAACCACCTTTAAATCCAAATCCGCCGGATCGAGAATAAGCCGTGTCAACTCCAAGAGTAATATCAGTTTTTGGAATAAAACTCCATTTCTGGTGCATCAGATCCAGGTAGGGTTTAAACTCAAATTCAGTGCTGAATCCAGTCGCTGCGCCTTGTCCTGATGGAAGTTTATATTTAAAGGAAGACAGCGGGAAATACTCGTGATACGGAATAAGCGAGAGGGGCAGGGCTATATTCTTATCATTCAGCAGCTTTATGGTATCGGCTCTGAAACCCGGATCGGTTGCAAATACAGTTCCTAAAATTCCTGCTGAGCTTAATCCGAATCCGATTATTCCCGCTTTTAATTCGGTTGGCTGATCATCCCAGACTTTCTTTTTTAATGCATCCGTCTGTTTATCTTTCCAATCCGCAAATCCCGGGTTATTTTCAAGCTGGTCCTTTACCACACCAGCGCCTTCGGTTAATGTCTTTGTTGGATCATCCTGTCGCTGAATGATGGATGGAGCCGGTTTAAAGAAAGTTTGCTGAGCGCCATTAGTGGGCATCCGCATCACACTGTCTGCCATGGCATCGGCTTCACGTTCGTAAGGATCATCAACGGCGCCAATGCTGAGTTTAGGCTGAATCCTGGCGGGTGCAAAAAAAGCTTGCTGCCTGCTTTTGGATGAAGAAGCAGAAGTAGTTTTGCTTTTTTCGGAAACAGTCAGTGTTTGCATTTCTTTACTATATTGATTTATAAACCTGATTCTAAGTCCATTCCACAACTAGCATTTCATTCATCCAGGGCAATTTTATAATTCCGATTCCCCATGGCAGGTTATTTAAGAGTGTGTCGATAGCTTTTTGTTTAACCTGAAGCAGCCAGCCATCATCAACCTTCGAAAGTTTGCCGTTTCGTTGTAAAAAAGCTTCGCGCAAACCTTCGGGGCTTGTATTTTTTAAAACGCTCCAATGGGTTATAACCTCCCTTAGCAGTTGTTCACATTCCGCCTTTATTTCATTTTCTAAATGCATTCCGGTGGCTACTATTTCGTCCGGATCAGTACCGCACAGAATTTTGTTGAGCACCAGGTTAAATTCTTCAAATTCAGTATTACCTGTTACCAGGAACTCTGAAACCAACACTGCTTTTTGTTGAGCAATGCTGTTTATCCATTTGTTTTCGGTGGTCAGCCCAAGATGTTCGAACAGTGTTTCCAAAAACGGATGTAATAGAATGAGACCGGCATTTTTAATATAAATTTCATCCGGCAACAGATCATTTTCATTCCCTTTTTTATCTTTAGCAGGTACCGGGTGCTTTCCCTTTCCATTATTTCCGGTTTTCGTTTTATCCGCATCAGCTAACAAATGGCTGGTTTTTTTATTGGTTTTCAGGTAATTAACAATTTCCCTGATTTCCGTCTTCAGATCTTCATTCCCTTCAACCTTTGTGAGCAGAAAATTAAAAAACTGTTCCACTTTAGTCTTGTCCTTATCCGAAGCAAACAGGTTCAGGATGGCTGCATCGACGATATGATTGTCAATATGTTTGTAGGTAAGGGCATCTGTTAATTTGCCGGTATGAAAAAGGTTTAATTTTTTGAGAAGTGCGAAAATTTCAGTCAGGGCATTTTCCCTGTCTTTGGTTATTTCAGCGATAATGCGTGAAGTAAAATTTTTCGAAAACTGCCATACGAGGCGATCGGCGGTTTTTGATTTCTGAGCGATCAGCTTTTTAAGCTGGGCAATCATTTTTTCGTTAATGCGAAGCAATTGCTCCAGTTCGGCAAGAGAATCAAAACGTTTATTCCATGGCATGAATCCATTTTCGAGGAAAAAGAAAAAGGCTTCCTCTGCTTCTGTTTCTTCAATCTTTTCAGGATCAATTTTCTCTTTTTCTATCTCAATTAATTCATCTTTAAGCTTAAGGATGGTTTGTTCTTTAAATTGTTGCTCCCAGTTTTTTGCATCCAGCACACCGCAGTCAATTTCGAGCTTATCAATTTTAATATGACTATTTTCACCGCATATTTCATCAAATAAAATCTCCATACGGGGCTGCAGTTGTTCATAAAACATTTCTGTCACCAGGTTTTGCACACCAAAAGAGTCACCAGGGTTTTCAAAACTGATCTCGATAGTTTGTTTTTTTATAATATGGTGGTTATCTGCCCGCATTATGCTGTGGTAAGGTTGTCAAATTCGCCCGCGTTCATATGTTTATTGAAAATGGAATCGTTTAAAATAAACTGCGCTGAGTTCTCACAGGCATTTCCTGATTGGTCTGTTTTACTAACTATTAAGTTAATTGTTACCTGAGAACCCGGGAAAACGTCGTTCTGCTGATAGTTGAATACCACTTCCCTCGTTGTAAAGTTCAGGACTCTTCCATCCGCAACGGTTAAATTCCAGTTGTATTTATCTGCATTGGTTTCCTTTGCGGTAAGTGTTAAGAAAGTGGGGAAAACAGCAATGGGTGAAGTGTTGTGCGAGAGTTTCATCATAAAGCCGGCATCTACTACAATTAATGTAATAGTTACATTAAACTGTTTCCCGTTTATCATATATGAAACATGGAAATCAGTAGTCTGATTTATGGTGGTGGCTGAAGGAGCTAAGTCCAGGGTTGCATCTCTCATTTTTATACCATCATTGCTTAACACTTTTACAGTATCTGTAGGTGTTAAATTTGGTTCAAGTGAGAACTTCTTCAGATTGCTACACATCGAAATGCTCCTGTTTTCAATTTCCAGGTTAACCACCTTGCTGAATTCGGATGGGCATTGTCCATTTGTTTCTCTCAGAAGGATGGTATGTGGAAGTGTGTCAGTTTTGAAAACAATTGGGTCCGGGTCGCGTTTTTCGGAAAACACGTTGCCATCCATTAACCATTCATATTTGGTTGTATCGCTAATTCCTGTGGATTCATTTTTGAAACCAACGGTCATTTCTCCACCATCAGTTTTGGTTTCAACGCTGAACTGGGCGACTGGCGTTTCAAATACAACAATTGTTGTTGATGCTGACTTGCCATTTGCTGTATAGGTAAGAACAACCTGGCCAGGAGTTTTTACAGTTGTAGGAATAAAAACGGATGTTCCGTCAGCATTTGTGTTAACCCCATCACCACTCACTTTGCCACCAGCCGGAGTAACTAAAATCGGATATACGGCCTGGTCATTATTACAAAAACTATCCTTATCTATTTTTATGGTTGGATCCTCTGCAGGAATTACTATTTCCTGTTTCTGACTATCCTGGCAGATTCCGTTTGTTACATTTAATGTTATTGTTTTTACAGGACCGGCTGTTTTAAATTCAAACGGTGCCGGGTTTTCATCCTTCGAAAATGATTTCCCGTCGCGGAACCATTCATAGGTGGTTTGGGCTGTCCGGCCGGTTGTTTCATTTGTAAGAGTCAGAATTGAAACCGCGCCGTTCACCTGAACAACATAGGAAAATTTAGCAACAGGTGCCAGGATTACTTCTACCTGTACGCTGGCAGTTTTTCCATTTGCGGTATACGTTAATGTATGTATTCCTGCGCCGGCTATAGCAGGAACAAACATGTAACTTCCATCTGTTTGAACGTTGATTCCTGATCCTGCAACCACGCCGCCTTTGGGTGTCACAATTATGGGGAAACCAGTTTTGTCGTTGCTGCAGAAACTGTTTTTGTCAATTTTTATGGTCGGAACTTCGGTTGTATCCTGTGGCTTTTCCGGTAATATATACGCTATCGGTGGACAATCGCTGCAACACATGTACGGGATATAAAAGTCGGCGATCACCATTCCGTCGGTCAGTTCAAATTGTTTTGGCCTGGGTTCCTGGTTTATTATGTCGGTAATTTCTTTGCGCTTGTCGTCCGGTAAATCCTTGCAGTCATCAACATATTTAGTGAGTACATCTTTAAACCTCACATACAATTCCGGATCTTTATACAAGATGGATGTTTGCAGCAGCTTTGTCTGATACGTAAGCGTATCAAGCGGCACATCGGGTTGTATCAGGTCGCGGAAATGGGAAAGCATCAGGTTGCTGAGGTCGGCATTTACAAACAGGGAATTTTTATCGATAAAACGATTATTACGTTCTTCGTGGTAAACCAGGATAAAGGTTCCGCCACGAGGAACGCCGGCTTTGTGCTCAATGCCACCGTGATTTTTAAAATAGAAGCTGAAATTCTTTGCCAGCCGGTACTGTGCCATCCGCCGGTTGTATTCGCTTTTAATGGATTCAACCTGTTCAACAAAACATGAATTCAGAAGAGTCTCTAAATTGAAAATCAGCAAATCGAGATATAAATCACTGGCCAGGTCAGCAACATGCGATTGGTCATTGTTTTCGAGCGTTTGCAAAAATAGAACGGCAAAAGTACTGAGTACCCTGATCTCCTTTTCCAATCGATCGTTGCGGCTTTTCAGTTCGGTCGTATCCACATCTGCCAGGTCATTATTCATAACCAGTTCCAGGATGCTTTCAATTGCATCAACAAATTCGAAGGCATGGAACTGAATGGATGTTACAGGCTGATCCGTATTAATTGAAACAGGATTCACAAATTTCCCTTTCATAGCAATGTAAGCGGAGCCAATGGTATTTGCGCCTGGATTACAAAGACTTAAGAGTGTATCTCCTTTGGTATATTGCTTAACAGCCTGGAATTGATTTACCAGTGCAGAAGTAAATGGATGATCAACTTTTTCGAGGATAACAGGATTAAAGGCAAGTGTGTCTTTGATTGCCGTGGTATCGGCAACTGTTGCCCTGGCAAAATTTGCCGCAGTAAAATTCAGGATACGGTCGGGTATTACAAATGGAAGTTTAGCCGCAAAACAGAATGAATCATGCACTTTGCAGATAAATTCAGCGATCAGCATGCGGTAATCGCTTTCCAGGTCCTGGATCACGCATTTTGGCTCTTCACCTCTCACCAAAGCCCCGATATAATCAGCACTTAAAGCCGTAATATCAAACGGCAGATTGTTATCCTGCTGAAGTGTTTTTACCAGGGTGATGGCGTTCGTTACGTTTTTCCCGATATGCCCTTCGATCCTGAAAAAATCAAAGCGTTCGATATCGTATAACAAAGGATGAACCACATTATCGGCAAAGCAGTATTGATTTGCATTGTATCCAAGGTTAAAGCGGTAGTTGCCACGCCTGGTTTTATCGTAATTCCAATAATGGTATAATTCGTTGCCTGGGTCAATAACATTGTAATTGTATGGGATGCATCGGTCGGATAAATCCGCAAACCCGTACCGGCTTGGAGTAACTTTTACAACACGCTTTTCAAAATCTGTGATGGTGTTAAAATCAACTTCAGTAATCAGTAGCCTAAGACGAGCAAAAAGCAGGCGGACTTCGGCCAGTTTATCTTTCTGATCATTGAAAAGCGGTGAATAGATAAAATATTCGCGGTAAGCATCCTGAACTTCTGTTGAAGTGTTTGCAGTAGCTTCGCCAAGCATAAGGTGCAGCGGGAAATTCATTTCGTCGCCGCAGCATGAAGTGCTTACTTCGAAAACCTTATGCTTAAATTCATAATAGGCTTTCAGTACATCATCAATAAAATCGTAGAAATACTGGATGAGAATAGGGTTGTTTTTCAGAATTTCGTCCCGTAGTTTTTTAAACTGCTCAAAAACATCTTCGAAAGGATTAAAAGTTTCCTCTTCGAGCAGGTAATAATAATGTATAAAGCAATAATTCAACACTTCGGAAATGCTTCGCAATTTGGCATCGTCAACAAGGGATGCAAAAGCCTGTAACACTTCATCGGCCGATTTCAGATCCTGAACCGGAACGTTGTATCTTTTTAATTCAACATGGTGCAGATCGGGGGTTACCGTTGGTTTTCCAACAGGAACGGTTACTTGCTGTTGCTTTTCCAGTTTATCAAGGATTGCTTTTTCTACCAGCAAGGCTTTTATTTCAAAATCCATCTGGCTGCCTTTATCGTTGCAGTCATTGGTATCGCAGTTCTTCAGGTTTTCTTCCTCTGTTTCCAGGAAAAGAACTACGGCATATTTCTTTAAATCAACTTTTGAATTATCTGAAAATGCAACTGCATTGAGTTTTTCACCCTCTTTTAAATCCGCAAACTGTGCAGCGGTCAGAAGCTGATAAATGCCATCTTTGAACTCATCTTTGTAAAATGGTTTTGGATTGGAAACATCATCTTCGCATTGCCTGATAAAGAGCAAATCCGCGGGGAAATTTTGCGTGTTATAGGGAATAAAATGAGTGAACTTTGTATCGCAGAAAGTGATGAGGTAGCCCTGTGAAGTTAGCCCGCAACCTTTCGAAACCGATATGGAATCTTTCTCCTGAAATGAAACATCGAGCCCGCATACAATGCCGCTGCCAATCAGCTTGATGCGTGTTAACCGATCGTGTTGTTCAAGATAATTGAACATGTCGTTGAGGTGCCTGTTGGTGAGCACCTGGTCGGCTTCAAATACCGGGTATGATTTTGCTGTATTCATTTCAATTAGCTTTTAAAGGTTCCTAAAACTGTTTTTCCAAGCATCACTGTATTGCTGCCTTCTTTGCTTTCGGCGCAGTCGTGCAGGTTGGCTTCCGGGTATTCGCTGTGCAGTGACGCAAGCAGTTCGATCATTTTATTATTTGCAATTTTAAAATCAGTGGTGTTGGCGGCGGAATGTTCCGAAGAATAGATCGCCAGTTTTTCAATCCAGTTTTTATACGCAACTTCAAATTGCCGCATCAGGTCGTTGTTTAACCAGCATATTTTCAGCATGATATGTGCCGGTGCTTCTTCGCGGATTTTCTCTTCAAAGTATTTCCTGAAATTCATATTATCGAAATGCCCTGCGTCGTAAGGCAACACAATTGAAGCCCGGAACGTATACGGGTCAAGCTCACACAGGCAATCGCAACCATGCAAACAAACCTGGAAAGGATCGAAAGTTGTATTCCTTGGCCGGAGTAAAATATGCTCGACCAGGTGTAATCCAACGGGATTGCTGCATTCCTTGGCAAACTCTGCGGCTAATGTTGCCGCAATTGCCATAGCTGATGGCTTGTCAGTAATGGGCTGCTCACTTTCAAGAAGTACCTGGTTGCTATTTCCTATAACCAGGAGTTTCAATGTGGTTTCGTCAAAAAGATAGTCATCGCTATCAGAAGCTTTTTCAATAGCTTCAATCTGAGCATTCAGCGCATCTTGTTTTAAGCTATATTCCTGTGAAAGCAGTTTAATTCCTTCGCGGGACGTAAAGGAGAAAGTATGGAAACAATGCAAAACTTCTTCACCGTTTTCGCTTACCAGCTTCTCGTTACAAATAATTTTCTCGTTTCGAATGCAATACAAAAACCTGCGTGAAAAATCACTGATGCCTGCCAGGAAACTGATCCGCTTTTCGAGTCCCGAAACATTGCCTGTGTCCCAAAGCTGGGTAGTATCAATGCTATAATCCGTTTTCTGCGGTAAATAGTTAAATGCTTTTCCCCGTTCGCTGCTGATAACCGGGTAGTTTTTCAGGACATTGCTTTTTGAATTGGATAAATCGCTGAAACTGATTTTCTCTTCGGTTTTGTCCTCGTAATTTATACGATACATCAGCAGTGCATAATCGTTAAACGATTCAGCAAAGCGCGAAAGCAGGTGATCCAGGAAACGGTTCCGGCGGTCTTCAAATGTGAATTTATCTTCATACAAGGTTTGCCATCCATTTTTCAACTCGGTGGTTGAATCCGGATTTGAAAGCACATTTTCGAGGCTTCCGAACATTCCGGTGCTGTTGTAAACCGGGTCTAAATCTTTGATGTCTTTTAAGAACTGCGCAAAATAGGTTTGTTTGATGGTTTCAATCGAAAACAACTGGTGTGCATGGCTTAGCTGCGAATAGAAGTCAGCCAGCAATTGCTCGTAAAACATCAGGTATGCTTTCAGCTGTCTTTGCTGTGCTACGCGCTCCGGAGTTGAACCCGGAGGCAAACCGTAAACTCCGATTCCATAAGTTTGCGGGAAATCATATTGCAAAGGCCAGTAGCTTTCGGTATCGCGCATGTTTCCCATGGGAACCGGCAAATCCTGGGTTAAGCCGTTCAACTTATCCCGCGAACGGATGGCATGCAATACCAAAACTGTATCGCGCACTTCGGCATATTGCGCCAGGAAAGGGAATTGGTTTTTAAATAAAACGATCTTCGATTTATCGGTGCTTAAAACCGGTTTGTGCAGAGGCGAAATTTCAATGCACCATTTCTGGGAAGTACAGCAGTCCATTGCGTTGCCTGCCGAATCGTATTTCGTCATCTGGAAATTGCGGATAGCCATCATACCTTCAATATCCATAAGCAGATTGATCACATCCGAAGCATGAACAATGGTTCGCAAATTCGTTTGCTCCAGCTGGTCTGTATCAATAAATCCGTGCTGCAAGACTGGTCCGGTAAATATTTCATCGACCGGAATTTTCTTATCCAGTAACTCACTGAGCGAATAAAAATCAACCGTAGGATTCAGGTAATTTTCGATGGCAAAGAATATCTCAGCCTGAACTTTTTCGATATCGGCGCCCGGGTTTACATCCACATCAAAGCAAAAGGCAATTTCTTCATCGTCAATCGTGGTAACTTCCAGAAAGTCTTCGCACAGATTACGGTGTTCGTTCAATAATTTAACCGCTGACTGAACTATGGATTTTGATTTCGAGATTTTTAAAAAGTATTTTTCAAAAATTTCAGCAACCTTCTCTTTTTTGCCGGCAACGCTTATGTCATACATTTGCTGAACATCGGCAAGCGTAACTTCTTTGGAAGATGGTTTCTGCGGAATGGAAACCGTAAATACCATCGAGCTGGCATCTGTAAGTTTGATCGTAAATTCAAACTGCTTTTCTTTTTGCAGAATAACCAGTGTGTCAATGTTTAACGGATTTTGCGCATTTGATGCAAAAGTGAAATCTGCATTTTTCCAGGCCGGAAGATTGACCTGGAAAACAAATTCGCCTTCGTGAAATGCGGATGAATCAGGATTGCCGATGATAATTTCTCCATTGTTCAGGTCGCCAAACCGGTCATCAAAATCAAGATCCAGCAGGACACGATAGAGACCAGAAAGAAACAGCGGCTGAAGGTTTGGGATATAAGTCAGTTCATCTTTTTCGCAATCGGCATAAATTTCGACTTCACTTACGGCATGTTTATTTTTCTTTTCATCTAAAATAACATCTTCGGCAATCAGCCACGCATTATGAATTCCTTCCAGGTCAACCAATAATTTCCGATAATCATTGATAGACAGAGGATTGATGGTCAGAATTTCTTTAGCGGTAAACAACGCCTGTCCATCCACAAGACTTCCATCAGCTTTTCGCAGGAAATCCTTCATATCAAAACCGCTGCGGTATCCCAGTTCGGTGATGGCGTAACACAAAGCTTCAAGCGTGGTAATTCCAGGATCGTGGGCGTTATAGTCCGTCCACAAAGCAGACGAAAGGTTTTCGATATGCTTCAGACCTTCGCTGCGCAGGAATTCATAATCCTGGCTCGCGACAGGTGTGAATGTTTTCGGTATGGATGTGAACTCTTCCATTAGCAGGTGCAGGTTGCAGGTGAATTAATACTATGTCTTGTGCCACTGGATTCATCAAAATAAGAAACCAGGACGGAGCGCGAGGTAGTTGCCACGGCCTCTTCAATATCGTGTTTCTCAAAAAGAACCGTTTCGCCATCGCGTAACAGGTGATGCAATTCGAAACAGGTAACAAAATCAACGTAAGGACGTTCCTCAACAAAATTAAGCAATACACTTTTACTGATTTTCGAACCGAAAGGAATCTCAACTTCTGAACTGTAAGCCCAGGGGCAAAGGAATTTTTCTATTTCCTCGTTGAGTAATTGGGTATAAAAACTTACGTCGAGGTTATCGTAAAACTGAACTTTAAACTCCAGCCGAACTTCTTCGAACTGGGGGTTGTTAATATGAAGTTTGGCAAACGGCGAAGTGATTTTCTTCAGGTATTCATTGATATTATTGATCAATCCGATGGGCGTATAGGGTTTAAGCAAGTTTGCATGCGTGTTGTTTTTCAGATCGGGAACCGGAACAATAGTCACGTGGCCCGGCAGATTTTCGCAAAATACGTTTGTACCTTTATCATCATAAAACCCGGAATGATTCAGGCATTTAACCTTGTAGAGCTGCGGGAATTGCTCAAGCAGGATATGCTCATAATCCCAGATGGTAATGGCCCGTTGCTTATGCCGCAAACGTTCACTGACTCTTACATAATAATGCTCATCGCTTTCACGGGTCCGGCCGTTGAAACTATCAAAAGGCTGAGTTATGGTTTTTACAGCAGGGATATTTTCGACAAGCTTTGAAATGGTTTTGGCCGCTATTTTTTGCCTGAATTCCACCTGGCTGGCTTCATCCTGGACCAATTCAACACTCGCTGCCTGTGCCTGGATTAAAATAAGATTACAAACCGCATCAATATCTTTTTCTACTACAGCTTTAATCCAATGATTCCCTTTTTCAAGCAGAGTATTTTGATTGCTGATTTCAGCCGGAAGTGTAAAAGTTACAATCCCGGATTGAGTGAAATTATTGGTGCGATCAATTACATTGCGGTTTTCAAATTGTATCCATTCATTATTTGTAAGATAAAACCACGAAAGCGGCGCCATATTTTTCAATGGATTCGAACTGCCATCGGCAACCTGAAATAACACTGAAAGAACTGTGTCAGACTCAGCATCTTGAAATCCAACAAACAATTCGCCGTTATAAATCAGATCAGCAACTAAAGTAAATTTTTCAGTTTTCTCGGCCTGGGTATTAGCGGGAGTTCCATCATTAAAAACGCCGGCATACCCGAAAGGAGTGAGGTGATAGAAAAGATTATTGCCGGTTTCGGTCTGCAGCTTTGTAAAATCAATTGAAGAAGTTGCTTTATAGCCAATTGAAAAATCACTGATTTTGATTTCTTCGGGCGCTGCGGGCTGACCAAAAGTCATTTTATATTGCAAGGGTTTGGCTACATCAACCAGATCTAGTTTAGTTCCGTCTAATGCTGTTTTTACCCTGGCTAGGTACGTTTCAATGGATTTACTTGTTTTATTTGTAAGTTTTATAAACCCATTCAGCGTGGTGGCTTTCAGGTTCTCGTTAGGAGTAAAATCGATGGCTGTGGGCTGAATGTCAATACCTGAAATTGTTGTTCCTGAGAGGTTTGTAAAGGTTTTCCACTTTGCTTCATCAAGATAAAAAGTAGAAGGGCTGAATGGATTGGTTCCAGTAAAACCAAAGGATAGTTCTGAGATTTTCTTCTGAAATATTTCCTTGCTTCCGATAATGAAACCAGCATTTGCAGGTGGAAAATCACCGAAAGGTTTGAATGGTTTTGACGCATCGATGGAACCGATATCGCTGCTAAGTATTAAATCTTTGACACCCGAAACATTAACTGAAATATCAACTTTAGCAATTTTCTGTCTGCACAAAACGGAATAGGGAATGGTATTCGGTGCATCCTGGTTCAGGTAAATGGTAAGAAGCGGAAGATCGGTTTCAAAGTTTAACTTGTGGATTTTCTCTGAATAAGGAACGATAGCCGGATCGTTTGGTGTGATTGAAATTCCAAACAATAACCGTTTATTGATATCATCGTAAGCTGCCGTTACATTTTTATCAAGCCAATCCTTTTTACCTGTCAGTGAAGCTTCAAAGCAGGATATTTTTTTTCTTTTTTTGGATTTTAATCCCGGAATGCTGTTTTCGAAAGTTACACTCACCACTATGGTTCGGCTACCTTCATTTAAAAACAATATGTTTGACGCAATGGCAAAGCCGGTTTTCGCTGTTTTTTTGCTTTTTGGATTTCCAAAAGTGAACCAGCTTTTATCGGCTGAAATTAATTTTGCACCTTCACCATCTTCTGAGTTCGCAATGGGAAATGCTTTCAGAGGTTTGTTATTCGCTAAGTCGATTTGCTGCGAATGAATTTTAGCAACCGTTGCTTTATTCAGAACAACATCTTCAGTGAGCGCATAACTGATTTCTTTGCCAAGAATATCTTTCCCGCCTTTAAAAAGGATGCCTTTTTTAAGCAATTGCTGCTGAATTGTTTTCTGCAATTCGAAAGTCAGGTGCGCCGTATCTGGCAGCGGATTTTTATTCTTAAGCTGCAATACATCTTTGAAATAAAAATCAAGATGGCGCTGTGTGTAGTGATTTAAATCTTCCTGTACTACTTTGAAAAGCCTGGTAAATGTTAGGAACAGTCCGTAATGAGGTGTATGATCCGGGAAATCGACCAGTGTTTTTTCAAATAATTCCTTTGCCCTCGAAGCAATGGAAGTAACTCCTTTCAATAAGGAATCAATGGTGCTGTTGAAAAGGTTATGATTGATGATATAAACTATCTTTTCGTAATCAACTGCAAGTGGAGGAATGGTGATGCTTAAATCCGGAACTGCTGGTTTCCAAATATCTGACAACTGTAAGATATTGAAATTCTTATCGCTTGTCACTTCAAACGGAGCATTGCTATCTAATTCAGTAACACTGTAATCAAGCAATCCCGCGGAGGTAAAATCCTGGAAAAACTTTGCCTCAAGGTTGGCCAGGTTCAGTTTCAGCCTGATTTTTATAATGTCTTCTATAGTTTTTTTGTATTCTTCATCAGGCAATAAAAGCAGTTGTTCATCAATGATTTTCACGAGCGAGAACAGGGTATCAAATAGAAATTTCAACTGTTGCTTTGCTTTGTTATCTCTCAAAGGTTGAACTGAATTTCCGGCAAGTGCGATATTTTTATAAAGCAGTTTTTTATAATCACTGATTCGTTTTACATTTATATTGGCAAGCGTGGCAAGGGTTACGCTCACATCCATCATCATCAGTGGCTGCCAGTTTCCGTCGGGGGCATTGCTTTCGTTGTAATAATTAAGGTAGGCTGCATAGCGTTTTGCAAACAGGATCAAATCGGCGGAATTGCGTTCGTCCACATCAGCGTAATGCACGTCAAGCGCTGCAAGCACGCGGTTAAGCTGGCTTGTGCCTTCTCTGTTTAGCGGATTTCTGTCAGTGCATGCCATGGTTACTCGGTTTTAAAAATTTATGAATTCAATTCGTTAATACTGATGGTTTATAGTGCATTGTGCATAGTGCAGAGTGCTTAGTGCATTGTGCTCGGTATCATTTATGCGTATTTTTTGATCTGTAATTGTCAGTATTATAATCTCTGAGCACTGTGCACTCTGCACTAAGCACAAGAGATTTTCGATATTTTCCTTTGATAGAACCATACTTTTCAATTCCTCACTATTATTGATCTTCATTTCAAATCAGTCGCTTCATTTTTATAGAACGGGTAAACAAAGTTGAACCGGGTGTTGGTTGCACTCACTGTGTAATCGATAACAATCAGAATCCGTCCTTCCAGTTCGCCGGTATCATCCAGGTCGATGCTGTTCACTTCAATACGTGGTTCGTAATAGAGAATAGCTGTTGAAATCAGGTCCTTGATATAGGTTTTAAAAGTTGTGGTCAATGGTTCAAAAACCAGTTCATCGAGGTTGCAGCCATAATCGGGACGCATCACACGTTCGCCGGGTCGGGTTGTCAATAAAATTTCGAGGCTGCTTTCAATATCATCCACATCACTCAGCATTCCGACATCGGATGATTTGTTGCTGAATGCCGGCGGAAATCCCCAGCCTGTGCCCAAAAATGATTTGATAATTTTTGTCATCTCTTATCCTCCAATATTTACAGTCGGGCAACCAAGTATTATAACTCCTCCATGCGCTGTGCTGTCACCCATCCGGGCTGCAGGTGAACCTCCGATCATTACTGTGCCCGAACCGGCGGCAATAGTATCCGGTGGACCGGTGCAGGTACACATATCGCCGACACGAGCTGCCGGTAAACCACCAATCAAAACCGTTGGACAACCGGCTGGTAAAACCGGACCACCCACATGAGGAACAGTTCCTGTTATCATGGGACATAGGTGCATATCGGATACACGGGCGGCGAATGGCATGTCTTGTTCGTGTTAATTATTTGATTTTCATATTCGTTATAAGAACAAAGTCCCAAATCTCAAATTCCAAGATCCAAGATATTTTACCCACTTTTTATTTCCACTTGGAATTTGCCTGCCCGCTGCAGGCTGGGGTCTTGGAATTTGGAATTTGGGTCTTAGAATTTGGGTCTTCCAGAATGTAACATCGTATCCATATTTTGCATCATCAGTTTATACTCACCACACTCCCTTTAATTGTCATAGCTCCGCTGCTACTTACAGTGGTCGAGCCACCGCCTTCAAGTTTCAATTCCCCATCGGCTTTTGCAGAAAATTGAGGAGCCGAAATAGAAAGTGTGGAGCCTGCTTTTAAAGTCAGTGCTGAAGCAGATTCAATTGTGATTCCTGATGATTCCATGGTGATTTTATTTCCATTGGAATCTTTAAGCGAAATTTTGTTCTCCGTATCGTTCATTGAGAATACATTACCGCCCGGCGTTTCAATAGTTATGCTCTTTTCGCCGTCGTCGATAATTATTTTGATTTCGGAACGGGAAACATAGCCTTTTTTGTCGTTAGCATTTTCCGGATCAAGAGGTGCTGAATTCTTGCTGCTGTGAAGCATTCCCAGAATTACCGGCTGGTTCGGATCGTTATTCATAAAACCAACCACAACTTCGTCGCTGATTTCGGGCATAAAGAAAGTGCCTCGTTTGTTCCCGGCATCCATTGTTGCAAGTCGGGCATAAACACCTTCCTCCTGATTGTCGACTAAAGGCAGCCGTAATTTGATTCTGAAATCGCCATCCGCATCAATAATATCGGTGACGATGCCGGTTTGCAAACCTTGAACGGCACTTAATTCACCGCTGGGTGCTGTTTCACTCAGCGGATTTACCTGCTCGGAAAAATATTTCTCATCCCAGCCCAGCGTGGCGGTGGTTGTCCAGTCGCCATCACTGTATTCATGATCAATGGCTGAAACAAATACGGATCCGTTGAAGTTTGTACCCAATCCTTTCAGTTTTACGAAATCGCCTGCCAACACGGGTTGCGCAACACGACCCGGGAATTTCAGACTTCCCTTTATTTTTGATAAAACTTCACGGATTTTTTTAGTCTTGGCTAAAGCGCTTTGTTCTGTAGCTTCTTTCTTGCCACTGGCACGTATGGTGGTTGTCTGTCCGGTGCCTAATTCGTCGGTAGTTACGCCAGAAGCGTTGCTGAGGTTTAAGGCAACTTCATCATCTTCCAATTCCTGGGTAGTATAATTCCACGAAAGCACTTTCACATTTTCGGATTGTACATGGGCATCTATCTCACCATCAAAATCAAGGATGTTATCGCCATATTCAAACTCGGCCAGGCTGGTACTATCGGTTCCTGCAGCAATCTTTTTTATTTTAGTTTCACCGTTATTTAAAATACACATCAGCCCGACCGCATCCAGTTTACTGATCATAAAATCCCAGTCGCTGCTGTTGAACTGCACGAGTTGCTTATGCGTTATTTCCGAAGATGTTATATCCAGGTTTGAGATTCCATACTTTCCTAAAAGGGTTTCAGCAATATCTGAAGCAGATAGGTTAACATGATGTTTGCTGCTTTTATCAAGCGTCATTTTCACTGCTTCATCCTTACATTCAACTGTCAGCAAAGTAGCGTCATCAGAAGCTTTCTGCGAATTGGAAATTATAATTCCCTTAAAGACTTTTACATTCGTAGAATCGTAGCCCAAACTGATTTCAATACGCTTTCCCGGTAAAAACTGGTTGCTGCTGCTTACCTGAAAATCTTCCGTTTCCGGATCGCCATCCACAATTACAACTGTAGCCCTGGTAATTACATTTATCTCCTGGTGAACGGCTATGCTCACAATTTCTATCGCTTCCGAAACCGGATTTCCGTCAACCAGCAAGGAATAAGTTACCAGACCGCCGATTTCGTTGTTAGAGCTGTTTGTAGTTTCAGGCATTTTTTATTTTTCTACAGGTGGGAAATAGATTTTTGTTCCGGTCTTCACATTCCGGAATCCATCCAGTTGATTAAAGCTTGCCACAGGCAACAAGTACCTTTGCTGCTTGTAAATCTTATGTGTCATCAGCGAAAGCTTGTCGCCTGATTTAACCAGGCGTTCGTGAGTTACATCAGGACTTTGCTTGTTTTCAAGCGCTTTGCGCAAATCCTCTTCAATGGTTCCTTTAAACGTGCATTTTGCAATAGCGCGAATAGGCGTTCCGTCGGATTTGAATAGCTTGTATTCAATATCCAGGTTGGTAAGCACACATTTGAAAAGCAGCGTTCCCCAGTGGATTTTCAAGAAATAGGGCCGGTGAATGTCTTTCTTGTATTCAATGATATTTTTGCGGAAAGCATCAATTTCATCGGCAACCGATTTTGGTTTGGCAAGAGGATTAGCAATGCCTAAACTCAATGGATCTGCATCCCTGATTACACCGGTACTGTCGAACAGGAAATCAAAAGTGATTTCCTGGGCCATGATCTTATTGAACTTCAGAATGGGCATAGAAGTGCCCGGAGCTTGTGTGTCCGAAAATTCAATCCGGTGCCGGGTGGTGTATGTTTCAGGATTGATGGTCACTTCAAACGCAGTACCGACAGGATTCGCAAATCCTTTGTCGGAATACGACTGAATTTTCAGTTTTTCATGTTTCCCGAATCCGCTGCTTATCATCGTTCGCTTTTTTGTTTCAACGTTTTTAAAACACTTTCAGTAACCTCTTTTGTGATTTGCTTTTTCAGCCTCAGGATATCTGACGTTGAAGAAACAGAATTCGGCTGCTGAGGATTTCCGTTTGAAACGGCTGCCCTGATGAGTAGTTCCTTGATTTCGATTGGCATACGTTTGATTTTAAATTGTTTATATCCTAAGGTCAAATTAGATTTTTGGGGATTTAAGAACAAGGAATGCTGATTAACGATTTTTGATTTCTTTGCTAACCAATTTTATAGGCTACATCTTAAATAAAAAATCGTTAATCCTTGTTCTTAAATCATTTTATAGACTTCGTTACTAAACACTTCTTCAACCTGTTTAAATGAGATAAGCATTATTTTTAAATTGAGATACTTGCTGCCGCTGAAAATGCTCCACTGGCCAGGCTTTCGACACTTATCACGTTGAAAAACTGGTAGCTAAGCGTGATGGATTCAACTACTACCGAGTTTTCCTGCGCGTTAAAGTTGCTGATGCTCCATTTTTTAGGAATGGCATTCACCACATACCACGCCTGCAACGGAACATGATCGCTGTTAAGCAAGGAAACGGTAATGTTAACAGGTTCAAAAACGAAATTTTCAAACGCATTCTGGCACCAGAGTATAATGCCTGAACCCATAAACAGTCCACGTTTCAAAACAATATCGCTGTATTTGGCACGCTTGGGCAATTTCCAGGTAAACCTGTTTTGCCCTCCTTCAACAAACGTGTCCATTTCCATTTCCACATCCAGCCCGCTGACTTCCTGGAAGCGGAAATCGTTCGGCGTTTGCGGGAAAAGCTGAAACGTAACTAAAAAATGAAATCCTACTGGTGGGTAATCGAACATTATCCTTCGTTTTGAATGACTAATCCTTCGTGAGCAAGTTCAATAGTCTCAATTGCAACCTCGTTACCATCGGCTTTCAGGTCGGTCGACTGAACTTTAACAGGCCAGGCATTTTTAATTTTCCAGACCACAACCGGTTCATGACTTTCGTTGAGTAAAGAGACAATAACATCACGTCGTTCGATGGTATTTAGAGCAACAGTGTTCCACCATTTGAAATAATCATTATCGCCTTTAAACGTGCCCCGTTTCATAGTGATGTTCGAAAACTTCTGCATTCCCGGCATCTTGATTTTATGATATTCAGGGCTTGCTCCATCCCGGTATTCGATAACTTCAGTAGAAACCTCGAGTCCGGTTACTTCGGTGAAACCAATTTTAGCACCACCCCATTCAACCTGGAAATGAAATTTTGGAATTGGATAATTTGCCATTGTATTTTGTTTTTAGATTATTGATTACTAATATGTTAAATAAAAATCATGATCAGGATTCCTGCAGTTTATGCATGAAACGAAGAATGATAAATTCAGCCGGGCGAACTGCTGCCATGCCGATTTCAACGATTAATCTTCCTTCGAGGATATCCTGTGCTGTCATGGTTTGTCCAAGTCCGCATTTTACAAAGAATGCTTGTTCCGGTTTTGCACCAGCCAAAGCGCCTTGACGCCAAAGCAATGTCAGGTAGTTTTCGAGCATGGCCCTGATTTTTACCCAGGTATTGGCATCGTTCGGTTCGAACACAAACGGGAAGGTTGCTTTTTTAGCGGACTCTTCAACCATAATGAAAAACCTTCTGACCGAAATGTAGCGCCATTCGTTGCTGTTCCCATCCAAAGTACGGGCGCCCCAAACCAGGATTCCCTTGCCGTTAAATGCGCGTATGGCATTCACTGATTTCCCTGAGCCGGCATCCATATTCATATCACCTTGTTCAGCATCGGTTATAAAATCTGTTGTTTCGAAAACAGAATTTATTGAAACATTTGCAGGAGCTTTCCAAACACCTCTCGATCCATCCACTTTGGCGAAAACACCTGCCATAGCCGGCGATGGTGGAAGTGTTGGACTTAATTGAGTTTTGATCCTGTCGATGCACAAATTGTAAACTGCTGTCTGCGTAGTTCTTATTGAATCGAGTGTAGAAGTAGCAGGTGCTCCGCCATTGGTTGTAATAACCACATCAACATCTGCCTGCTGATATCTGAAATTGAAGGTTGTCCTCAAATTCGGATAATAGGCAGCGGCGTAATTCAGATCTGTGGTTCTGGCAAATGCAGTCCTGAAGTTTGCAATAGTTGTGGTCGTATTAGGTGTGGCTGCCAAAGGTAAGGTATGATGTACATCTACAAAAGTGAACCTGTCCTGCAACAAAGCACACTGATCAATAGCCTGGCTGATTAGTCCGTAATAAGCTGCCTCAGCTAATCCTTGTCCTTCCGGGAATAAAATGAGGGTTGGTTCATCCCAGGCTTCCAATGCTGTTAGTCCAAGTTGTAACTCAGCTGCATCAATGGCATTAGTTGTAGGTCCTACGGAAACAATATAACATGGTCCGCCACCATTTTCGAAATAATGACGAAGGCTGTAGTACATATTATGTGTCGAAGGACTTGCTATCACTGCTTGCCCGGTCATAGATGTTACAGCATTTGTAATCGGGTCAGTGGTTATGGCAACATTAACGCTGATCCCGGTTTCGTTTTCTGCTAAACCAAAGTATTGCTCATACTCTTTCAGTGAGAAAATTTTTGTCGGAACATTGGTCAGCGAATCCCCGATTTCGTTAAAGGCTGATGCTGTATACCCGATAAATGCAGGAACAGCAGTTGATACCTGCGCTACCGAAGGTGGTAAGGTTGGAATCTCCGTAGTATATACACCGGGAGTTCTGATTGCAGTTTCATTTATTTGTGACATAGCGTTTAAGGTTAAATTAATTATAGATTTGTATCGTGATTTTATGTTAGTTCATTCATTTTCAATTGGCTGCATTTGTTTTGAAATGGATTATGTATTCTTTGCCCAGTATTAGATTGTTTTGAGCTGCAGTACTGCTTTTTTTGAGCAGGCTGAAATCGTTTGTCAGGTTCTTTTTAAACGAAATCTTGATCAGTCCGAAACACTTTTCCCCGTTTGTATCATTCACCAGGTCAGCCTGGTTTACGTACTGTACAAAATCGGTAATATGGCTCCAGAACTGGATTTTTGTTGTGTTTTGAATATGAGCAGGATCGCTGTCTTTGATGGCTTCGAAGGATAAATTGCCGGTATTGGTTACAATCATTCCTGTCTTGTATGTATCGGAAGTTTTATATGCAGGGATTTTTTGAGATAAAGAAAGCATCGCATCACGTTTATTCCCACTGTCATTGCCGAACTTCAGAATTTTATCTTTAGAATCAAATCGCCTTAAGTTTGAGTTGTTTAAAAACCGGGCTGAATTAATAAAGATTTTGAAAGTGAGGATTGTATTCTCATTAAAAGTGACCATCGGTTTATTTATAACGTTGACTTTTGGGCTGCCTCCGGTTGTATCAATCAATGCAATAGTCTGAACAAAACAAATCATCTTATTTTTCTGCAACTTAGATTTTATACGATAGCCATTCATGGTTTTTAGCGTAGCCTCATCAGGCTTTATGTTGATATCCTGCAATATCTCATTCCGGAGCTTATTATCCCGGAAAGCATCCGCACTATCCCTGTAAAAATCGTGCAGGAACTCAATGCTGAACAATTTCGTATAATTCGTGACTATCATTGCTGAAATTTGATTTTATCGTCAATAATGATTTGTGTGATCCATGGTGCTTCAGCGCTTTCAAGTGCTTCGTCAATGGCCACCATACGCATTTTATATACAACTGAGGGAATGTACTTCCCACCCAGCATCGACCATAGATGATGAAGCTGCTCCAGGTTCAGGTTTACCAGTTCGAAATTCAGCTTTTCAATGCCGTTTGGGAGATCAGGAAAGTTTGTTCGTTCAAAAACATTCTGGCGTTGGAAAAATCCTAGCACTTTCTGGATTTTGGCGATGGAGCCTTCGTAATTGGTGCCTAAATTATTCTGGTTTGGCAGGTATGCCCCAAATGCAATTGTGGTGTTAAAGTGTATTGGGGGATTCTTATAAACGATGGAAGGATCACGTTTAAAGTAATTTTCAGGATCCCTCCGAAGAACCTCTTCTTCAATATTTATAAGCGATAACAACACATTGCTTTCGGCGACTCCGGCATCATTCAACGTGGCAATATTTCCCAAAATCACCCTTGGACTTCCGCCTGGAGTAAAAAATGCCGAGTTGATTTTTGCCGATATATATGTTAATGCCTGGGAAATCATATGATTTTAGTTTTGAAGTAAAGCTTAATTATGTTAGTAGGTCAAAAAGTATAGATGATCCAACATCTTCCAGATTTCAGGCTTTCTCTATTTCTCTTTGTCTCTCCGTCTCTCCGTCTCCCATTCGCCCCTCGCCCCATCGCCCCTCTATTCTTAGCTTCCAATCTTTACAATCAATTTTCAGCCGGTCAATCCAGCATCCTGTCTTCTTTTCTGAGCTCTCTTTTAAGTGACTCAATTAAATCATTCAATGTGATCAATCTTTTCAGAGCAAATGCATTGATAGCAGCATTATGAATGGAGTTCAGAATTGAAGAACCGGTTACTTCATATTTATCTGCAATATTTTGTAGTTCTTCATTAGTTAAACCATGATTTGCCGGTAAATAGATCTTCCATAAATGAAGCCGTTCAACAGGATCAGGTATTGGGAAATGGACTATTGCATTAAATCTTCGCAGGAAAGCCTGGTCGATATTGGCTTTATTGTTTGATGCCAGGATGACCAGCCCGTTAAAATCTTCGATGCGCTGAAGCAAATAAGATGTTTCCTGGTTGGCATACCTGTCGTGGGCACTCGATACAGAGGTTCTTTTGCCAAACAAGGCATCCGCTTCGTCGAAAAACAGGATCCAGTTTTTATCTTCTGCTTTTTGAAATATTTTTTCAAGATTCTTTTCCGTTTCACCGATATATTTCGAAACGACCTGCGACAGATCTATCCGGTAAACATCCCTGTTAAATTGCTTGCCAAGCAAAGTGGCCGTGAAAGTTTTCCCGGTTCCGGGAGGGCCATAAAACAAGGCTTTATACCCGGCTTTGAATTTGCGTTTTAAATCCCATTCATTTATCATGCTTTCGTGATAGGCAATCCAGTTCCGGATGGTTTCCACTTCAACCATCGTTGTTTCGTTTATCACCAGGTTGCTCCATTCCAGTTGTGTGGAAATATATTTTGCTGGAAATTCGGTACTTAATTTAGGCCTGCTTACGCCTTCGAATAATAATTTCTCGAGTATTTCACTATTCAGAACAATACGTCCACTCAGATGAGGTTCGCCTTCATTTGTATTTTCCAATCGCAAAATGTTCTTTTTTGCAAAAACATGATCCGGATTAAAGTACTGCATGGCCTGCATTTTCAGGTTCACATCATTTCCTGCAATAAGAAACAAAGCCGTTTCACCTGTTGGGATAAATCCGCGGTGATTTGCTCCTTTAACGCCGCCAAGTTCCTGTAATTCGGTGCCTTCAGGAAATATGCGCGACACTACTGAATCGAAATAGCCTGGGATTAAATAGGGGAGAAGCGCAATCAGGCAAATGAGTTCTTCCTCTTTGCCAAGTTTGATACCTATATTTTCGCTGATAAATTCTGTATGAAAATTAACCAATGGTTTCATCAAACGTAGTTTATTTAAATCCGAAGAGCTGTTTCTTATATCACTGATTCTTAATTGTATTAAATCCTCAAGTTGATTTAAAAGCTCTTCCCAATTTTGGTTTGAAATTGAGATCATAACTGAGATGTTAAAGGCACTCCAACAAATATGTATGGTAAGTTATAGATTGACTAGGCAGATTAGCTTTTAACAGCAGTAGCAACAAGGTATTGGCAAAAAACAGGACTGCTTGAATTGTGATTTAGTCTATATATTCTTTTTCGAAAAGTCAGCTTATTTGTAATCTATGATCCTTCTACCGTAGATCAGAATGCGTCGTTTAATGAGGAGAATATTTAATCAGAATGAAAAATAGTTTATAAGTTCATTAGCCTGATCATTAAATCTCCGGTTGCCATTAATGCTTACGCAAAACATGCATTTCACTTACGAAATGTGACGTTAGGCTTATAAAAATTAGACTTGAATCGGGAAATACAGTTCTTTATTACAAGAAACCCTTTAGGACGATCGGGAGTAGTGTTTGTAAAGTTTAACCTCAAGTTTTGACAAGTTTAACTGTAAGTAGCAATATTCAAGCTAATTAAACACATCATTTATAGGAACGATATCAAACATCTTTGATCTGCCTCAATGCTGATCGCCTCTTTACTCAGATCAGTTTGAGAATTCGAAAGATTAAAACAGAGAAGAATATTTTTTGTTTTAGGTCTGAATTAAACAATTATATACTTTTTATATTATATGGACATAAGGACATATAGGGTTTTTGGTTTTAATCTGATTTATTAATATTTATATGCTATTGCAAATCAAAGTAATAAGTATATTATCAAGAAATTAAAAAATGAATTTTATAGAATATAAATCTTTTATTACCAGTAGCTAACCGGTTTATTTTTAACATTTTGTTAACCAGAATTAACATATTGGTTCCAGGAAATCAGGGCTTAAAAACAGATTTAATACTCAAACACAGCAGCTTTTGCCCGACAGGAAAAGCAGATATTAATTGTATGAAATTCTAAAGAAATTGAATTGCTAAAACTTAAGTTTCGCAAACCTCAGTAACAACTGTTTCTGTCCAATCCCATTAAAATGTACAGTTGCTTTTTTATTCGGTCCTGATCCTTCAACAGTTATCACCTTACCTTCTCCGAATGTGGCGTGCTCAACGGTCATTCCAACCTGGATTTTATCGAAATCATCATTTCCTGCAGGTGGTACAGGAGCTTCTTTCTGATAGCTGCCAACTTTTTTAAAGTTTCCGGGAGGAGGTGTAGCCGGCTTGGGAGCTTCCGCCTGTGTTTGTTTAACTTGCTTTGGCGGATAGGAGGGTTTTGCCGTTTTCGGCTGAACATCTTCACTCAACCTGTTCCATTTAGCGCGGGCGGGGCGTTCAACATAGCGCTCATCAATTTCATCGATAAAACGGCTGGGTTCCGACAAGGTTAGTTGTCCCCATTTGTACCGGCTTTCGGCATAAGAAATGGTTGCTTTTTTCTCGGCGCGGGTAATTGCTACATAAAACAATCGGCGTTCTTCTTCCAGGTCGGCTCTTGAATTTATCGACATAAACGACGGGAAAAGATTTTCCTCGAGACCAGCTATAAAAACATATGGAAACTCAAGTCCTTTTGCCTGATGAATAGTCATGAGGGAAACACGGTCGGTATCGTTTTTATCTCCGGTATCCTGATCGGTTAATAACGAAACTTCCTGCATA